>FWWM01005872.1_pt1 | contig 26318 bp, 37 predicted proteins | sample 2228351 | NCBI WGS metagenome assembly FWWM01 (sample SAMEA103939774, study PRJEB20133) | metagenome
GACAGAACTGCTCCTGGGGTTGATCAGCGGGGGTCGGTTTGAGGTCGTGGTGCGGGAAGAGCGGAGCGGGGGCGCTCCGGCGCAAGGGTGCCTTGGGCGGGCGTAGCCGCCCGCTGTACGAAACTGAAACAAGCGAGGTGAAGGATGGAGATTTGCGCGATTGTGAACGCGGTGATTCCGCCGGTGGAACTGCCCGCGCAGTTGGCAATCGAGCGAGCGGAGTGGGCGGATGTCGAGCGGGCGGTGAAGGCGGGCGTGCCGCACTATGTGCGACACGGTGGTACGGCGAAGTTACTTGGTGTACCACCTAATGACGGATTTTACGCCCCGAAACGTGGAGATGTGTACCTGGTGGTACGCTTGAAATCGGGCATTGCGCCGCGAGGGACGGAGGTCGAGGCGCAGGTGGACGATCTGGAGGTGTTGTGGGTGGAGGTGCGGTGATGGACGATGCGGCTCGGGCGAGGATGCGAGAGAAGCTGTTGGTGTTGGTGCGCGAGGAACCGGAACTGGTGACAGAACTGCTCCTGGGGTTGATCAGCGGGGGTCGGTTTGAGGTCGTGGTGCGGGAAGAGCGGAGCGGGGGCGCTCCGGCGCAAGGGTGGCTTTTCACGAGTGGCGAGACGGTTATAACGGGCTACGGGATAGAGCGGAAGGGATGATCAGGGGCAATGATGGCTGCCCGAATTGCGCCACCGATAGGAGAAACCGGCAAACGTTTGGTCAGAATTTCTTGAGAGAGACGGACAAGATGTTTGGCATATTCCAGAGCCGTATCGAGGTCGGCGATGCCATCGAGGAGACGCGATTCTCGAACGATGCCGGTGAAGGTTTCGTCTCCGAAGGCGAACCAGCCGAGGGCTGGGGAACGTCTTATTTCCAACGAGATCGAATTGGGTTGGAGGAGAATGCGGAGGACTTGCGGGCGTTGGTTATCGTATCCGGCGATAACCAGGGAGGTGAAAGCGTTATCGGGAAAAGCGGAAAAAATCTCAAAGCCGCGCTCCCAAATGGTGATAGCGCATTGTTTGGGAGAGAGGGATTGGAAAGAGGCGGAGTGTTTTTGAAAGAATTCGGGCAGTTCACTACCATTCCCGGCGTAGCCGCTGCTCAAGCAGGCGGTGTAATCGGAGAGAGGAAAGATTTTTTGAACGTTGTCAGAGAGGATGTATTGAGCCGAGAGGAGGCGCGAATCGGCAACGAACAGGAAACCTTGTGGAGTGTGAACGAGTAAATTGGCAGTCATTGGTTTGAGGTCCTTTCTGTGTCGGTTATGCATTTGAGAAGATTGTATCCGAGGAGGTGAAATCGTGAACTTACGCGACTGGCGCTGGTATGCGGCGTATGGACTGGTGATTGGGCTGGTGGTGTGGGGTGTGTTTCGGCTGGCAGCGGCATGGCTGTGGGACGAGAGGTATGTCCTGGGGGTGCTGGTCGTGCAGGGGCTGGCCCTACTGGTGGGATTTGCCCTGCACGAGGGGCTGCACCTGTGGGCAGCCTTGCGGGAGGGGGTCAGCATGGGGAGCGTGAAAGCGACTCTGCTGCGTTTTTGGGTGGTGGAGCCGGTAGAGGTGGGGGTGTACCGGCGGATCGTGGTTGCGCCGCTGGTGCTGCCGGTGGTTGTGGGAGCACTGGTAGCGCCCATTGCGGATGGGCGCTGGGGGCTGGTGGTGGCGCTGGTGTGGCTGTTGGGCAGTGCCGATGACCTGGCGGACTGGGTGCGGCTGGTGGGCGTGAGGGGAATGGTGACGAACCGTCCTGGAGAGGGATTGAGGCTGATTCAGTCCACCACAAACAGCCCTTCTTCGATGTCGCGCACAGTGTTGCCCGGGGAGCGGTAGACGAGGATGATGTTGGCAAAATCCTTACAAGACCAGAGAAGCATCAGGAGAAAGAAGGCAATGGCGAAGTTTGGAATCAAGGGCATAAGGACGATCAGGAATGCAAGGGGAAGGACGAGAGGAAATAGTGCAATTCTCAACCAGGTTGATTTGGGGCAATCTTCAACAAAGACATGAATGCCTTTGGCGCGGATTTTCTCGGAAACGCCAAAATACCAGTGAGCGGCGACTAAATGAGCACCTTCGTGGAGTATTCTGGTAATTTTGGTGAGTTGCAGGACGACAAAAAGTCCAGCTGCAAAGAAAGAGTCAAAAAGGGTGCTGCATGAAAACCAGGCAAGGCGCGCACAAAGGGTTGAGGTCACGAAAAGGTTTTTCAGGTTTTGAATCAAGAGCAAGGGATAGGTTATGGGAAAGGACTTCAAAAACAAAACGGTTGTCAGAGAGAATAAGGCGGCAAAACCAATTGCGAGGGTATTGCGCTGGGTGTTGCGTAAACTGTTTGCGATCATGGTGTACCTTGGCGGAATCATCCTGATTTTCCTGCTTGGGGCTGTTTTGTTCTACGGATTGAGATGGATGGGGGTTGAAGCAGGAATTGCTTTCGACGCAGTGGTGATAGCCGCAGTCGGGTCGTTGCTGGGAGGTGTAGCAAAACCGGTTGAGAAAGAGGACTGCGAGATGGAGGTGTTCGCCGGTTTTGTTTTTGGAGGGGTTTTTGTTGTGACATTAGCAGTTATACCGACTTTGGCGAACGGTGGTTCAATCGGGAGGATGGGGATGGTCTTGCTTTTCTGGTTTGCAAGTACGCTGGTCATGATGCCGGGGGTATGGCTGATCAACAGAGGCGATTGGTTGCTGGATAACTTGTGATACAAATTGTAGCACAGAAAACAAACCATGGACAAACTGATCGAAGTCTTATTGGACTACCAGCAAAGAAGTGGTCAGGACGACAAAGAATTTGGTCAACGATTGGGGATGGGTCGTGCCTTGTGGAACGCTGTGCGTCACGGGCGCAGGCGGTTGACGGTGAAACACCTGGGGCGTGTGCTTCAGCATTATCCCAATCTCGAGTACGAAGTGCTGTTGTATTTGAAAACCCATGCAGGAGGTGAATCGTGAGGGATTTGGAGGCTTTCGAAACCTGGTTGCTGGAGCAGGATCGCAGTGCTGTGACGGTGCGAGGGTATCTGACGGATTTGCGGCAGTTTGCGGCGTGGTTCGAAGGGAGCAACGGCAGGGCGTTGAGCGTCGAGGAGATCACCCCTGCGGACGTGCGTGAGTACCGGGCGTACTTGCAGGCGGTGCGCAAAGCCAGTGCGGCAACGGTACGCCGCCACCTGATGGCCATCCGCACCTACTGCCGCTGGGGGTTGGCGTTGGGGCGCATTGAGCGCGACCCGACGGTGCGGGTGAAGATGCCGAGGGAAGCGAATCTCTCCCCGGGCTGGCTGACCAGGCAGGAGCAGTACCGGCTGGTGCGGGAGGCGGAGCGGGGGATGGCTGCGGCGGATACGGTGAATCGCCGCCGCCTGGCGGTGCGCGACTGGGCGCTGGTGGTGTTCCTGTTGACCACAGGGCTGCGCATTGCCGAAGCCTGCGCGCTGACCTGGGAGGATGTGCAGTTGGGGGAGCGCTCCGGGTGGGTCGTGGTGCGCGGCGGGAAGGGGAACAAGACCCGCCGGGTGCCGCTGAATGCCGAAGCGCGCCGGGTCTTGAAAGCCTGGCAGGACGAAGGCGGGGGTGATACGGCGAGCGTGTTCGGGCTGACCCCCTCCGGCGCCTACCGGCGTTTGGCGGAGATGGGACGGCGGGCGGGGGTGGAGGTACACCCGCACACCCTGCGCCACACGCTGGCAAAGAATCTGGTGGATGCCGGGGTGGGCTTGCACGAGGTGGCGGCGCTCTTGGGTCACAGCAGTTTGAACACCACGCGGGTGTATGTCACCCCTGGGGAGCGGGACCTGGAACGGGCGCTGGGTGTACTGGAGGGATAGCGGCGATGAGAGAGTTTTTGGACAATCTGATGACGAGTGGGTGGGGGATCGGTATTGCGGGATTTCTGTTCATATTGGTGGCCGCTGTGGGTGTAATCATATTCTTCGCGGCGGGAATATTCGGAATCGCCATCCTTGTGTTTTTGAACATGATCGGGCTTTTGAACAGGCAGACACTTGAAGCAGTGGTGGTTTGTGCGGGCGTGTTGTCACTGTTTGTGCCGTTTGCGGTTGTCCCGTTGGGCTTTGCGGTGATTCGCCAACGCAGGCGCCATGATAACGGACGGTAATCGAGTGATTTTCATGGCGAGTGAAATTCAGAATTTTATGGGAGGCAAAAAATGAGTTTCGCATTCAGCAAACACGACTACAACCTGGACGATTTCGAACGCTGCCCGAAACATGGCTGCGTGATGATGCAGGTGCAGGATTCGCCGCCGGTGTGTCTGCTGGAGTGGCTGGACAGGAACGCTTCCGGGCGCAAGGTGCGGGATGTGATTCTGCGGGGCAAGGGAAAGTACGATCTACCGGCGGTGATTCTGGACAACGGCTTTCTGCTGCCGGTGAGTAAGGCGATGGACGTGGCCACGGCAAATCCGAACGGCGAGGTGAACGAGAGCGTCATCGGCTGGTGGGTGAGCGATCTTCTCTACATGCGGGGGGAGAACCAGGAGGGGCTGGCAGTGGAACTGCTGCCGGAAGGGGCAGTGGTGGACGAGGAGCCGGGTTTCCTGCTGCACCTGGACATGCAAATTCTGCTCTACCTGCTGTTCGACGAGGAGATCCGCAAGGTCGAGCCGTGAAAGCCGCATAGAGACGTGCAGGGTCAGCATTGCCGCAGGGAACGGAGCGGAGAGAAAGAGGCGAGGAGGAGAGGGAGAGGCAAAAAAAGGGGGAGGGGGGCTGGCCAAAAGTGGAGACTACGCACACGGAAACGTGATGGTGGTTAAAATGGCGTTTTTGTTAGGTGTTTGTAAGTTGATCTCGGTTGGTGTTTTTAGTACCCTGTGAATCATGAGCGACATTGTTATTCCCGAAACATTACCCTATGGTTTTCGCCGTTTGGAGTGGGCATATCGCCGACAACGCTGGCGGCGTATGGTGCAAGTTGCCTTGCTAATCGCTAAAACAGGCGTTTCAACCGCAATAGACATCATGCGCTTGATGGAACTGGACAAGAAATCCACCCACATTGTGCTGAACTCGATGCTGGATTTGCTCGACCCGCTGATTGAATCGCGCCTGCTATTTGCAGGCGGTAAGGGACGATTGCGCGTGGTCACCCTGACCGACTATGGCAAAGACCTGTGCCGGGCGCTGGGGGTAGAGCCGGTCGAGAGCGATTGGGAGAAAATCGTCCGCCTGCACAAAGGGGAGGAACAGGAAGGACATGCCGCACTGGTACTGATGGCAGCCTATCAGGCGCGCTTTCGAGGTTGGAAAGCCGAGGTCATGCCCTTCAACCCACAGGAGACCCCCTGGTTTCAGCCTGACCTGAAACTGACCGACCCCGAAGGCTGGTTCTACTACTGCGAGGTGGAGACCCGCTCACGGGTCAAGCCGCGTAAGTGGGCGCGCATGCGGCAGGTCAATCTCATCGTCTCTACGCCAATTACACGCTACTGGATGGTGGAACGCCTGAAAGCGATGGGCATTCCCGGCAGAGCCACCGACCTGCGCACGCTGGCACAGCAAGCAAAGCAGGGGGATTTGAGCCACTTCTGGCTGGAGAAGTGGTAAAGATTAATTAATCAATATTATTGACTAATTAATCATTACGATATATACTAAAGGCGGAGGTGAGAAATGACCGCACAATTACTCCGCGCACAAGTGATGCTCGATCCCGAGGATTACCGGCGCCTGCAATCTCTGGCAAGCGAGCAGGGTAAAAGCCTTTCCGAAACGATTCGGGAGGCCGTTCTGCGGTATCTGGAGGAACAGGAACGGCTGGAACAGGAGAAATTTCTGAAGTCCCTTGAAGAGATGCGCCAGATTCGAGAGAGGAACGCGGCCCGCTACGGCGTTTACCAGGGTGACCTGCTCAACGAGGCACGCGAAGAACGCGAGCGCCAGATGGAGGATGTATGGGATCAGTGGTCATAGACGCGAACATTGCCGTAGCCCTGCTGGTGGAACGCCCCTGGTCTGCGCTGGCCGAACAGAGGATGCTGGACTGGAAGCGCCAGAAACTCCACCTTTGCGTTCCTGCTTTGTGGCCGAGTGAGGTGATGTCAGCGCTGCGTAAGGCGGTCTATCTGCATCAGGTGGATCAGGAGGATGCTCTGAAACTGGTATCGGCTATGGAGGCGTGGGATATTCAGGTTTATATCCCGGATGCGGAGTTGAACCGCAGTTCGTTGGTTTGGGCTGAACGTCTGGGGCAGATGGTTGCCTACGATGCCCAGTACCTTGCCCTGGCCGAACGCCTGAACGCGGAGTTTTACACTGCGGATAAGAAACTGTTCCATCGCTGTCAGGAGATTGGATCTCAATTCGTCAAACTGCTGGAGTGAAGCCTATGCGGAATAGTTTTGTCCCTATTCTCTTCGCTCTCTTCCTGCTGACGGCTTGCGCTCCGCAAATGCCCACGGCGCAGGCGGAGGCTGCGCCCACTGCAACCCCGACCGCAACCGCAACGGCAACGGCTACGCCGACCTTCACCCCAACAGTGACTCTCACGCCGACCGCTACGGCTACGCCAACGGCTACAGTAACCCCCACGCCAACGCCGATCACCCTGCCGGTGACCAACGGCACGCCCATTCCCGACCTGCCCTACGAGGTCATCACGGCGGAGAACGTGAGCCGCCTGCGGCAGATCGCCCGCTACGGCTACGCCAGACTGCTGGACGAGAACCCCTACCGCCTGACGGCAGACGGCAGGACGATTGCTGTTGGCACGACCGCCGGTGTCGAGTTTTACGATGCCCAAACGCAGGAGAAGACCGGGACGCTGGCGGTGGACTTCCTGAGCGCTTTCGACATCACCCCCGATGGAAAATACCTGCTCACTTCCGCCGGTGAAACCCTGACGGTGTGGACGCGGGACACACAGAAGGTACGGGAGTTTGATCTGGAAATCGGGGATGCCTGGGATTTGAACGCCGTGGCGCTTTCTCCCGATGGCGCTCTGCTGGCGGTGCAGAGACCACGAGGACAGGTGGTGGAGCAGGAGAAAATTGACGTGTACCGCGTGTCGGACGGCAGCCTGCTGGACACGGTGCGGGGGATGGGAGCGGTGTTCTCCCCCGATGGGCAGTACCTGGCGGCCGTGTTCGATGGCTCGGTGCGGTTGTACCCGGTGGCGGAACTGGGCGAGGGCTGGGAGAAGCGCCTGCCCAAACAGACTCTGCCGTGGTGCGGGATCAACGAGACCTGCGGGCTGACCTTCTCCCCGGATGGCACGCTGGCGGCAGTGGTGCGCTCATCACGGGTGGATGTGTATCAGGTGGCGGAGCGTAAACTGGTGCGCCAGGTGAGCGGGTGGGAGGCAGACCGATACAGAATGCCAACAGTGCAGTTTGCGGATGGGCAGGTGTTGATCACCACCCCGCCGATTTATGACGGTCAGGGGGAGGTGAAGGTCACGCCCAAGGCGATTGCGGTGGACATGGCCAGCGGAGAGTGGGTGAGCAAGGTGGATGATGTGGATGGTTTTGCTTACCTGGACAATGAGCAGGTGCGGGTGTTCCGGTGGATGGCAGAAGGGGAGATGCCGCCTGCTGGGGTTGAGTGGTTACACCCCACTATTCTGGTACAGGATAACGGAAACGTTCGCCTTTATGTTACTGATTGGTGGAACTTGGGGTGGAAAAGAGGCGCACTTTCTTACAACTGCGAAAATGAAAAATGCGATGTGATTTATGGGGATTGGAAAAAAGTAATCTTTTATGATGATAAAAAAACCGAATATGAGTTTTACCGAAAAGGGGGAAAAGGTTATGTCCTTGCAGGGAACAATACATTTGAGGTCCCTGTTTCGGATTGGATATTCGGGTATGTCATCAATTCGCGTTATCTGCTTTGGAGCGTATCCTATTCCCAGACTTACGGGCAGTCTGTTATTTATGATATGCAAGACGGGAAAGTCGTTTTGAAAACCAGTTACATTCATCCTGATAACTTCTACACAGTGGGAGATCTTGTGTTCTATTCAGATTTATCTGGATCTGAGTTTGCGGTTCTTGATTTAAAGGGGCAAGGAATATTATCCACTGTGGAACAAAAACAAATTCCAAGTATTAACGAATATCCCCGGATTCAATCTTTTCCGTTCGTTTCCAATAAAGGATTGCTGTTAAGACCCTTTTTTGACGGCGAAATAGAAACGATATGTTTGGTTTCGGCTGGTGAATGCAGTCCTATTTTCTTCATTGAGGTGATGACAGCAAACCTTTCCCCAAGCGGGCGTTTCCTGGCAACCTACGGCTCGGACGGCTTTATCCGCGTTTGGGCGGTTGTACCGGAGGATGCGCCTGTAAAGTAACTGTAAGGTTTTTGTGCGCCAGAGCAACGCCGGGTCAATTTGCGTCCGGCGTTATTTTTTGGTATGCTTTTGGTCAGACGTGAACCCATAGCCCGCACTTCGGGCTGGTCAACGCTGTGAGCCAGCGCCCAGACCCTCGCGGGGTGTGGGTTTTTTTCGTTAACGCCAAAACATACGGAGGTGAAGATGCGCAAACTGCTTTTTCTGTTCGTTCTCATGCTGACCGGATGCGGGTTGATGGCAACCCCTACACCAACCCGCACTCCCCGACCTACGGCGACGCCAACGGAGGCATTGGAATATTACCCAACCGTCGAACCCGAAATACAGATGTTGCTAACCGAATATTTTGAGGAATATAAAAAAATTCCTGCGTATCAGGAGGTGAACGGAGAAAAATCTCTAACAGTTTGGCCACTTATATCCACCGGAAAGATTGAAACCATTCCCATTCGAGAGAAGAACATTGAACTGGATGTAATTTGGGTGATCCATTACACCGATCTTGCTCCAGTGCAATTTCCCTACGTCTATGGCATATGGCTAAAGGATGAAAACACCTATTATCTTTTTGCCAATAGTCCGTCTAGCCAACCTGCTGTTTCTGACCGTGACGTAACTAGAAAAGAAATCCTTACACTGCTACCTAGAGGGATACCGTTTCTGGTTAGAGTAGGGACTTTTGTTGAACGCGCGAAGGTGGATTGGGAAAAATGCAACTACCAAAAATCTCTTTGCGAGTTTGGTTCTTATTATTCCGATGAGATTGACTTTGGGGTAACACCACTGTTTATAAATCGAACAGAGCAAAAAGTCCCAAATTGGTGGTTCTTGTATGGATGGCTTTTTGACAACCTTGGTACCAGTGTTCGTGTGAATTTGCCATAAGGAGGTGAAAAATGACAATTGATTGGAACTTTGTTCTATCCAAGTGGTGGAAAGCAACCCTTATGGGCTTGCTCATTGCTGTCGGTATTTCCCTCTGGCCACAAGCGCAGTGTGCTGTGGCGCAGCCGTGTAATACGCCAGCCGATCTTTGGTGTGGAAGTGGAAAGTGTTGTGGTACGAATTCCGGTGTAGAGTGGTATGACAGAAATTTTAATTGTTTCCCTAATGGGAGCTATTGCGCCCACACTCAAATTAAGAGAAGCCCCGTCACCTGTTCAAATGCCTCCAATCGTTCTAATTGTAACGTTACGGATTGGCATAATGTTCCCAATAATCTTCGAGGTTCTATTGGCAATCAAACAGCCATTAACGCAGGTAGATGCCAGTGGAAAAATAACGATCGTACTTCAGGACAGTGCGAGTTGGTATCTCATTGGGTTCCTGTGACCTGCTGCACCGGCTCCTCCGGCAGCGGTGGTGGTTGCACGCCCTCATACGCTCCACCCACGATCGAGGACACCTACACGGTAGACCCGCCCAACCCGATTGTCTGGACGCAGGAACAGCCGCCATACGGATTGGCGCTGGGGATGACGGTCAACGACATCAAAGCGCACGGCGGGCAGGATACTGCCTGCGGGACGGGGCAGGCGAACATCACCAGCATCACGATCAACCTGACCCTGACCCAACAGTCCATTGACTGGATTCTGGGGGAATTGTCCCAACGGTACATCAACGTTCACATCAAGGACACCTACCCCAAGTATCCGGAAATCGCGGACGCCACTCACGCCTACGCCGTCTGCTCCTCAACCCCCGGCGTGACAGGATACAACACCCGGAACGCCGAACTGGACTGCCGTTTCTTCCGTCCGCTCGACCCGGGCAGTTACGCCGTCAACGTGACCGCCTGTCAGTCGGACGGTAAATGCACCACCAAGACCCTGCCGGAGCCGATTCGCGTCTGGCTGCTGGAAAGTCGTTTATTGGCGCCGGAACCGTGAGGGGGTGCCCGATGGAATGGCACACACCGTTTCTGTGGATGGCCAACGGTGCGTTGGCGTTGCTCTGGCTGGTAGTGGATCACCTGTGGGTGGCGCTGCTCGTGCCGCTGCTGGGGTATGCCGTATGGCAAGCCCCCGCAGGGCAACACCGCTGGACGCTGGGAGTGGCGCTGCTGGCTCTTGCAGCAGGGGTGGTCTCCCCCTTCCCGGTGGCGCTGCTGCTGGGGGTGATGACGCTGGCAGGATTGCTGGCAGAGCGGCTGGAGCGACTTAACCCGCAGAACACCCACTGGACGCTGGTGCGCGGTCTGGGGCTGTACAGTTTGGTGGGGCTGGGCTTCACGGCCTACCGGGCATGGCTGATACCGGCAATGACCGACCCGGCGCTGGTGCAGGGGCAGGTGTATCTCTCGGCGATTGCCAGCATTGCCCTGTACCTGCTCCCGCTGGGGTATCTGGCGCTTTTGGCGCAGGGTTTGTTCGTCCACCCGCCGGTGCAGGGCGAGGCGGATGAGATCATCTATCACTTTCGTTCACGAGGGAAGCCATGATTCGGGTAGTGGACAACGGATTGTACATCGAAGAGGGCGTGTTGAGATACGCCTGGTTTCGGCTGGAGACGCCGGAGGGCGGGAAGTACCGCTGTGTAGCCTTTCGGGAACTGTCCAGCGTGCCGTATGACGTGGCGCACGAGACGGACACGCTGGGCAGGCAGTGGGCGGCACTGCGCGGGGTATACAACGCCGGGGTGGACTACGTGTACACGGCGCTGGGCATTTTTCATCCTGAACACGTCGGCATCGTGCAGTTGTACGGCGCGGCGGGCGAAGGGGCGAGCCGCGAGACCGCGGCAACGATGGCGCTGGAAGGGGTGGCGGCGGTGCAGGCGGCGCTGGCGAACTTCCCGCAATCCCAAACCCGCGCGCCGGATTTGCGCTGGATCGAGTGGTATCTGGAGTTCGTCAGCAAACGGGCGAAGAACATCCTGGCGCTCTTGGGACATCCTGACCCGCGTGCCAGTAAGCGCGGGGTGGGACGGGACGGCAACCTGCCGGACTACGGCGAGGACGACCTGGCGGAGGAGCAGAACGAGATTTTGTTTCGCGGTCTGGCCAAACTGCGGCAGGATTTCGTCTTCCAGATTACGGCAGAACACATAGACCGCAAACGGTTGAGCCGGACGCTGGTAGAGGTGGCACGGGTGGCGAGCAATTTTGCTTCCCGAAGACGGGGAAGTGTGAACATCGGATTCAGCTTGGGCATCCCGCTTTTGGCGGCGTTGGGACAGTCGGTAGGGGGTGGTCAGGGCGGGACGCAGGCAGTGGCACACAGCACGGCGCAGGGCGTGACGCACGGCTGGGGGCAGGCGCATTCGGACAGCCACAGCCAAGGGGTGAGCGAAGCCTGGACGAACGGCGGGAGCGAGACGCACTCGGTGGGCACTTCCTGGGCGCACAGTGAGAGCGTCGGGGAGAATTGGGGGCATACGGACAGCCGCAGCGAGTCGTGGGCGCACACGGACAGCCGGGCGCACACGGTGAGCCGTGCGGAGACGAACTCGACCTCCACCAGCCACAGCGAGGGCAGCGGCAGCAGCTGGATGAGCGGGGGCGGAATCACGACCGGGGTGAGCGGCAGTGAGGGGCATACCACCAGTTGGGGGACGAGCCGCACGGAGAGCGCCAGCCGTGCCACCGGAGAAAGCCAGAGCGCAGCCCAATCCCACACCAACAGCGTGGGGGCGGGAATCAATTCCAGCATCAACGGCGACCTGAAAATTGCCGGGCTGGGTGTTGGGGGAAGTGTCGGGGGAAACTTCTCGATGAACGTCTCGGACGGGATCACGAACACCACCGCCACCAGCACCACCCACACGCTGGGGAGTGCCGTGTCCCGTTCCAGCGGCGGAGCAAGCACGGAAAGCAGCGGCTGGAGCGCCGGGGCGAGTCAGACCTGGGCAGAGGGCGGATCGTCCTTTTCGTCCACGACCACCACGATCGGGCACGCGGTGACGACCGGCGAAGCCACGACCACCGGCAGTGCGGATACCCACGGGCGCAGTGTGGGCAGCGCGGACAGTTACGGCGGGTCACGGACGGAGACAAATACCGTCGGCGGCAGTGAAGGCTGGTCATGGAGCCGTATGTGGGCGCACACCACGGGGAAAAGCGAATCATGGGGGACGACCGACACGAAGAGCGAGCAGTACGGGCGCAGTTACGCCGAAGGCGAAAGTGTGGGGCAGGGTGTGGCGCGCAGTGCCATGCAGGGCTTCACCGGCGGCTTCTCGACCGGGCTGGTGCCGGGGGTGAACATCGGACGCTCGTGGCAGACCGAGGATGACGTGGCCGACCGGCTCACGGAAATCCTGCGCCAGTTCGAGGGGCTGGTCAACCAGGCGGCAGCAGAGGGCGGCTTCATGACGGACGCGCTGCTGCTGGTGGATACGGACGAGGGCGCCCGGGCAGGTGAGACGCTGGCAAGTCAGGCGTTTCACGGCACGAGCGTGCCCACGCCTGTGTTGACCTTGCGGGTGGACGACCCGCAGGTGCGTGAGCATGCGCTGTCGTTCACGCCCTGTAACGAAAGCAACGGGGATTTGTTCGGCGGGGTGTTGTGGACGAAATACGGCACGCTGCTCACCGCAGGGCAGCTGGCGGCATACACCGCGCCGGGGCTGGTGGAAGAGAGTACCGCCGTGGTGACGATTGCCCCCACGCCCAAGGGGCTGGCGTACTACCCCGACATGCCGGGGGACGTGGTGCTGGGACACCAATACAGCCCGCTGACGCGTGACCTGACGCGAGCGCAGGTGCGGCTGGATGCGGACAGATTGTTCCACACCATGTTTGCGGCGGATACCGGCTACGGCAAGAGCGTAGCGGCGATGAGGCTGGCATACGAGACGACCCTGAAATGGCACCTGCGCACGGTGGTGCTGGACTTTGGCGCGGGCTGGCGCAGTCTGCTCAACGCGCCGGGGCTGGAGGGGCATGTGGACATCCGTCAGTTGTGGCCGACGGCCGCGCGGCCACTGCGCTGGAATCCCCTGCAGATTGGGCGGAACATCAACCCGGAGACGCAGTGGCGGGCGTTTGCCGACATCTTCGGCAGCGTGGCACGGTTGGGGGTGAAGCGCCAGAAGCAGGAACTGCTGGACGCTCTGCGCGCGGTCTATCTGCAAGCCGGGGTGCTGGTAGACGACCGCGAGGTGCGCGGCGATCCCGTGTGGGGCGTGGTGCAGGCGGAGGAGGCGGACATTGCCGAAGCGCCTGCCGGGACGCCGCTAGGGGATTTGACCATCCCGCAGCGGCAGCGACTGGCGGTGTACCGCTCCGGCAAGGTGGATTTGTCCACGCTGTACCATCAGGTGGAGGACAAGTTATCACGGATCAACCCGCGGGACACCATGCTGACGAGCGTTCTGGAAGGCATTCTGTACCGCATGAATGCGCTGGTGCAGGGCGCGGCGGCGGCGCAGTTTGCCGCCGGGACGGACACCGTGCCGATGGAAGACCTGGCGAAGCCCTGGGTCGTTGCCATCATCGAAGGCGGCATGTTCCTCGACGACTTCGGCAAGGCGTTCCTGCTGGGCTGGGCAGGCTGGCACCTGTACACCGACATGGTGGCGCGGCGGGTGCATGAGGTCAACAACGACGAGCCGATTTTGCAGATTTTCTTCGAGGAAGCCAACAAGATTTTCGCGGGGGTGGATGCCGGAGGCGGGGATGACGAGAGCGGCGGGGTGAGTTTGAGTCAGCGCTTTGGCGACATGTTCCGCGATGCGCGCAAGTACAAAGCGCGCCTGCACGTGATTACCCAGGCGCCGAGCCTGATCCCGCAGGACATCATCTCGTCCTGCAACAATCTGGTGGTGGGTTTTCTCAAGAACCCCAAGGACAAGGACATCGTGTTGAGCGGAATTGCCCGCAGCGAAAAGGGGTTTGTAGACGAACCCTGGCGGCGGTTTCTCGCGGACTTGCAGATCGGCATGTTCCTGGGGCGCTTCCCGTATGCCTTCCAGCGGGAATTGCAGCAGCCGTTCCTGTTTCGCCCGCTGGCGGTGGTGGCGCCCGAACCGACCGATGAGGAAATTGCGCAGAAGTTAGGGAGGATTACCTTATGAGACGCTGGAGCGTGATTGTGATGCTGGCTGTGGCAGCCGTAACTTTGCTGGTTGCCGGGGAACTGCTGGCGGACGAACCACCGGTGGAGCGGGAGACAGTGATCCGTCTGGCGACCCACACCCCGACCGTGACGCGCACGGCGGGCTGGTGGACGGAGGTAGCCACCTGGACACCGACGGCCACAGGCGCAGCGGCAGGTGCAACGGAGACGCCGGTCATTGATTCCACGCCTACGCCGCAACTCGACCTGCCGCCGGTGCGGACGCTGGAACCGCCCACTCCCAAACCCACCTGGACAAGGAGGCCGTGATGACCGAGGCAGACCTGGAGCAGATACTGGAGCGTTTGCGCTCCCGGCGCTTGTTCGATGAAATCTTTGTCTTGATTCTGGAACGCACGACTGGAGAACTGAAATTGCTGGACTACGGCATGAAAGACGTTGGCGAACTGGCGGCCTGGATTGCCGTTCAGAAACAAAAACAACAGACCGAAGGAGAAAAGGCATGAAGAAGTTTTTACCGATTGTTTTGGCGATTGTCGTCTTTGGCGTGGCGCTGGCGATGAACCAGCCGGAGCCGCAGGTGACCGTGGTGGTAGCCGCAGCCGACCTGCCCGAAGGGCGGGTGCTGGCGGAGAGTGACCTGACTACGAAAGAACTACCGCAGAGCCTGGCACCTGAAAACGCCGTGAGCGATCCGCAGAGTCTCGTGGGGCAGCGTCTGCGGGTGGCGCGCAGCGCGGGAGACCCGATCCTGCCCGCACACCTGGGAGGGGAGGCAATCGAGTTGCAGCCGACCGAACGGGCGGTGGCCTTGCAGGTCACTGCCGCGCAGGGGCTGGCGGGCTTTCTCAAACCCGGCGACCGCGTGGGGCTGACGGTCATCGTCACGACCAACCAGACCACGTTTGCCAAGTACCTGGCAGGCGGCTTGCGGGTGTTGTGGGTGGACCCGACTTTCCGGCGGGAAGAAGCGCCTGCGCCGCAAAGCACGGCGGAGGGTGGCGGATTGTTCGGCGGCAATTCCGCGGCACCCGCGGCGGACACGACCGGCAGCACCAGGGGGCTGGTGGTGCTGGCCATCCCGACCGACATGAAGGTGGTGCCGTATGCCTTTACCGCCGGTTTTGGTGCGGAGAACGTCCAGCAGCCGGTGTACCTGCTCGACCTGCTCCCGGCGCTCACCCTGCAGAATGCGCAGTTTGGGCTGGTGCTGGAGCCGGAGCAGGCGCAGGAGGCGCAGACCAGCGGTCTGGCATTGCAGTCCCTGGTGATCACCCCCGGTCCCACGATGACTCCCACCCCGACCGGGCAGGCGGCAGAAGCCATGCCCGAACCAACCAGGCAACCGTAAGGAGGGCAGCATGTGGAACGCAAACAACCTGGCGCAATCGGCGGATGCGGTGACGGTCCTGCTGGCAGGGCCTATCCCGCGCCTGCAAGCCTGGTACACGGCGCTGGCGGCGGATGCCCGCTTCCGCGTGGCCATGCAAGCCAGCGACCCGCAGGATCTGGGGAGCAAACTGGTGACCAATCCCGACGTGCTGGTCGTGGATGCGGGGATTTACCCGGGCCCGCAGCCGCTGCTCGCCGACCTGACGCGCTACCACGGGGCGGCGTATGTCCTGCTTCCGCTGGAAGCCAGCCGCGAAGCGATGGACAGCGTGGCACAGGTCCCTTGTGTGAAGGGCGTGTACAAGGGGGAGATCAACCTGGTGGCGCTCACCGGCGAAATGTATGCCGCGGCGACCGCCCAGCGGCAGACACGGCTGAATCAGGGCATGGAGGCGCTGTGGAACCGTCCGCAGACGAGCGGCGGTGGTGCGCCGCTGGGCTTGCGGGTGGTGGCGGTGTGGAATCAGGCGGGCGGTGTGGGCAAGACGACCATTGCCACGAACCTGGCATATGAGGCGGCACGGCGGGGACTGCCCACGTTGCTCGTGGGCATGGGCGCCCCGGACGACCTGCCGCTGATTCTGGGGCTGAAGCCCGAACCCAACCTGAACCACTGGCGCGCCAATCCCACGGCGGAGGGGCTGAAGTTAGCCCTGCAGAAGGTGGACACGCTGGACGTGCTGGCGGGCTTCCCGGACGTCCTCTCGGAGGCGCGGGCGATTACCACCCCGCTGGATGCGCCGGAGAGCGTGCCGAAGTTGGTACTGACGGCCGCCTACATGGGCTACGCGGTGATCGTGCTGGATGCGCCGCCAACGGCGCTGGCCAGCGCGGCGCTGGCCGCAGCCAACACGCTGGTGCTGGTGGCTCGTCCCTCACTGGAAGGGGTGATGCGCACGGTGGAGGCGTACCGCACGGTAGTGGAGCGGCTGGCAGGGGAACATCACATTCCTGCCAGTGGGGTGTATGTGGCGCTGAACCGTATGGGTGGGCGGATGAGTGTGGACGAGTGGCACAAAGCCGCCAGCGGCTTGCTGGGCAGACCCTTCCCGCCGGTGGTGGCGCAGATTCCCGACGAGCCGCGGGTGGGCGAAGCACAGGACGGGCGCAAACTGCCGCTCAACGTCTCGGATGCCTTTGCGCGCGGCTTGAAGCCGCTGGCGGATGCCCTGTTCTCCGTGCAGGGAGCGCAGCCGCAAAGCAACGGCAAGGGCAAAGCCTTCGAAATCTTCGGGGTGAGGGTGCGCCTATGACCGGCTGGCTGGAGATGATGGCACAAACCACCCCGGAGCAGGAACGAGAGGTTCTGGAGCAGGCCGCCGGGGAATTGAAAACCCTGCCGCTGCCGGTGTTGCGCGACCGCACGCAGCTGGCAGCCCGTGCGCAGGCAGCGGTGAGCAATGCGGCGTCACGGCTGGGCGTGTACCTGACACCGCCGCTCCTGGCGGCGCTGGCCAAGAGCGTAGCCGCACGAATCGGGGGCTTGGGGGCTTTCGATGAACTGCTCCCCCCGGCACGCACGGACTTGAGCGAGATCGTCCTCAACCCGGACGGGACGATCTGGATACTGCGCAAGGGGGAACGCTTCTTCGAGAAGTACAACCGCCAGCCCGGGCTGGATGAGGTCTGGCGCAGTGTGGAGGCGCTGCTGGCCCCGATCGGGCGGGCGATCAGTGAGGCGCAGCCCTCGGTGGATGCCAAACTGCCGCGCATGGAGGGCATGGGCGGGGCACGGGTGAAGATCGTCCATCCCGTGCTTGCCCCTGGTCTTGGATATCCGGCGGTCAATATCCGCCTGTTCGAGCCAAGACCGGTGCCGCCGGAGCAGATCGTGGCGTGGGGAGCCGTCCCGCAGGCGGTGATGGACACCCTGCTGGAGGCGGTGGCGGGAGGCTTGCGCGTGCTGGTGATCGGCGGCACGGCGACAGGGAAGACCACCTTCCTCTCGGCGCTGGCGCACGGCATCCCCAAAGAGGCGCGGGTGGTGAAGATTGAAGACCCGGAGGAAATCTGGCTGCCCCATCCCAACGTGGTCACGCTGGAAGCGCGGCCGCAGGTGGTGGGCAGTGACGTGCCGGGCTACAGTCTCTCGGACGGCGTGGATGATGCGATGCGCATGGCCCCGAACTGGCTGATCGTGGGCGAGGTGCGCACCGGCACGGCGGCACTGTCCCTCTTCCGCGCGCAGATGAGCGACCATCCGGGCTTGTCCACCCTGCACGCCGAAGGCCCTGAGGCGGCCATCCACCGCCTGGGGGTGCTGATGTGGGCGGATGCGCAGGTGCGCATTGAAGCCGCCAAGGAGATGTTCGCCATGGCGGTTGACCTGGTAGTGCAGGTCGGCTGGCGTGAGGGACGGCGGCAGGTGCTGGGCGCGTGGGAGGTCAACCCGGAGTTGAAGGGCGGCAACGTCACCTTCCGCAAACTGTATCTTGCGGGAGAGGCGCAGATGGCGGAGATTTCCCGCCGGAGAGGAGGTGTGGGATGACACAAACCATCTGGACTTCCAGAGAGGTGTACTACACCCCGGCTTATTGCCATCGTTGCGGGTGTGTCGTGTTTGTGAGGCGTGAAAGCGGAAGCCAAACTGGAGTTGTCGAGGATTACTGTCCTTTGTGCGGTGGAACGGATATCGAGAAGGTTTCGCCGCGATTGGCCAACCTGCTGCAAAGGCAAAGCAGAGACGGAGGTAGACGATGGCCCAAACCATAGCACAGATTCTCATGGCGCTGTCGCTGGCGGCGATTGCCTATTACGCTTTCGAAGCGGTGATGAAGAACCGCGGCAGGGCGGCGAAAACCCTGGCGGACTACTACCAGCCGCTCACTCCGCAGGAGGAGAAACCCGTTCGGACGGGGTCTTTCGAACACAAGGTGCGCATGGCAGCAATGCAGTACCGCCTGAATGTGGTGGGCAGAGAAAGCCTGTACTACTACGGCGCGATGGTGCTGGTGGCGCTGGCAGCCCTGCTCGTCTTGATGTTCCTCGGCGTGCCCCTGCCGCTGTACCTGCTGGCGCCGGTGTTGGGCTGGGTGGTGGTGAGCGGGCAGGTCAACGGCGCGTGGAGCAAGATGCGCCTGGCGCTGGAGAAGGAACTGCCCACCTTTCTTTTGCGGATGAGCGCCACCATCCAGGCAACCCCCAACGTTCCGCAGGCGGTGGCGGATGTGACCGCCAGTCTTGATCCATCCGCTCCGCTTCAGGCGTGGATGAAGCGTCTGCTTTCGGCGATGCAGACCGGCGGGCGCAAGGGGCTGGAGGAGATGCGCGAGGAAGCCGCGGCCATCTCCCCATCGCTCATGCTGGCGGTGATGGAACTGGAACGCCTTTGGGAGACTGGCGGGAGCGGCTACGTCGAAGCCTTCCGGTTGGCGTCGGACAACCTGGCGTCCATTCTGGAGGGACGGGCGATGGCGGCGGCCAAGGCGGACGGCGCCTGGGGGACGGTGCGGGTGATCCTGCTTGCCCTGGGCGGGTCGCTTGTGGTGGCCATGTCCAGCGGGGCGGGGTTGTTCAACACCCCGACGGTGCAAATCGGCTTGCTGGTGGCACTGGCCTGGGCAGCGCTGGGGTGGAATGTGATCGGCGACATGATCCGGGAGGTGATGGAATGAGTACGGAACTGTACTATCTCTGTCTTGGACTGGCGATTGGTTTTTCGCTGGGGTATGCCTTTCAGGTGCTTCGCGACTTGCTGGAACGGAGGTGAGGGATGGAGTTGAGTCAGATTCTCATGCCGTTGTCGTTTGCCCTGCTGGTGTGGGGCGTGGTGGTCAACCTGCCCCTGGGACGTGGGAAGGCAAGCAAAGCGCTTTCGGACTTCTACGCCGAACGGGACAGGGACAGGAAGACGAAACAGGAGGAAATCGGTGAGGCGGTAGCGGGCAAACTGCTTTCGGTCAAGGCGTGGGAGGATCACCTGCGCTGGGCGCAGAGGGGCGGGCAGTATGCGGGGCAGTCCCTGGGCGGGGTGGTCTTCCAGGGCTTGCTCTTTGCCGGGCTTGCGGCGCTGCTGCTTCTCGTCAACCCGGCGCCGGTCTCGTTCCTGCTCCCGTTTGGGGCGTTTGCCTACCCGCTGGTGCGCTTGCGCTCGAAGGCCAACACGGTGCGCAAGCGGGTGTTTCGCACCCTGCCGGAGACCGCCGCGCTGATCGCCGCCGAACTGGCGGCAGGGACGGCTCCGGATGTGGCGGTGGCCAGAGCCGCGGCAATTCCGGGGCCGCTTTCGGCACTGCTCAAAGAGGCGGTGGAGATGAGCCGTGCGAGCGGCAAGCCGCTCTTTTCGCGCAAGCCCATTACCGGTGCGCTGGTGGAGGTGATGGGCGCGTCCGGCGTGCCTGCCCTGCACGCCTTTGGCAGCCAGCTCGACCTGGTGGCCAGCAAGGGTGTGGCGGGGGCGGCGCTGATGAGCGAGATTGCCCGTGCGCTGGGACAGGAGTACCGCGCCAAACTGCAAAGCGAGGTGGAGAAGCTCGATTCGCGCCTGACGCTGGTGGTGGCGCTGTTCTTCTTCGTCCCGTTCGTGGTGCTGCTGCTGTTTGCGGCACTGAATCCCATTCTGGCCGTTTTTGCGGAGTAAGCGAGATGAAGCGAATTACCCTTGTTTTGATTCTCCTTCTGTTGACCATAACCCCGGTGTATGCCCAAGGTCTGCCGTGGGTGGAAATCTGGGTCACGGTGCGGGATGGCTATACCGGCGCGCTCATCGCCGATGCGCAGGTGGAAATCCCGCAGTGCGCCGGTCTCCCTGCCGATTCCTGCACCCGTTACGGGGTGTGGGATGCGGGACGGCAGGCGTTCATCCTCAAAGTACCGCGGCTCGAGCCGTATGATCTGGTCGTCAGCCGCAGCGGGTATGGGACGCAGATGCGCAGTGGCACGGCGGTGGATGCGCTGACCGTCCTGACCATTCACCTGTATCCGGCAAATTCCCCCATGCGTCCGCGGGTGTATCTGCCGATTGTCATCAAGAGCGACAACATTCCCCAGCCGGTGTACAACCCCACGGCGGCGGTTGGGCGGTTGAACTGGTGGCGGGGACTGGCCGGTGCGGGTGCGGCAGCGGGCAACCTGGAATTGCACTCCGGCTGCCGCGCACACGCGCGCTGGATGGTCAACGGACAGACGGCGGCGCATACCGAGGACCCCAGCCTGCCCGGCTACACCATCGAGGGCGATTCTTGCGGCCAGGCGGCGAATATCGGCTTTGGGACGGATGTGTATCCCTCGGACGAGCAGGCGGTGGATGCGCTGATGGCCTCCCCGTTCCATGCGCTGGCGGCGCTCGACCCACGGCTGGCGGAGGTGGGTTTTGGCAGTGCGCGGCTGGACATGGCCTGGTCGGGAAGTTACTTCGGCGCGGCGCTGGATGTCTTTCACGGCATAGACTGGAGCCGCAGCGGGACGTTCATGACCTTCCCAAGAAACGGCGGGACGCTGCCGATTCTGGCGTACAACGGCCTGGCGCAGCCCGACCCGCTCACGTCCTGCCCGGGCTACACCGCACCGAGCGGTCCCGGACTGCTGGCGATGTTTGCCCCGTCTGGAAACGTGGTATCCAGTACCTTCCGACAGGGGAGTACCCTGCTGGAGCATTGCGTGATTCGGTTTGGGGTGTACACCCACCCCAACACGAATTTGATGCAGCAGGGGAACACGGTGCTGGCCAACCTGGGAGCGATCATGGTCATCCCGCGCCAGCCATTGCAGGCGGGCAAGGCGTACACGGTCACCCTGACCTACAACAACGGCCAGAGCCTGTCGTGGTCGTTCACCACGGCGGCACAGCCGTTGTCCATCGTTCCGTTGCAGGTGCTGCTGCCCGATGCAGATTGAGATTGTTTCACCCACGAGATTTGCCGTGTCTCTGGCAGGGCTGATCCTGCTGGTCGTGGGCGGGGTGTGGGGGCTTGGGACGCACGTCAGCACCTCCCCGATGGCGAGGGCACAGGCGCAGGTCTTGCCCTCGCCGACCCCCACACCCCTGCCTACGCCGACGGCGACGCCAACGGCGCTGCCCACACCCACGTTAGCACCCACAGCCACGCCGGACAACGTCACGCTTTACCTGGAGGGTTGCCAGCGAGGAGCAGTGTTTCCCCCGGACTACGCGGAAGCGCAGGTCATTCCATCGTGCAACCACGGCGGGGAGAACGTGCCGCAGGCGGTGGTGGTGCACGCCACGGAAGGGGAACTGGCCGGGGCGCTGGCGCACCTGACCGCCCCCGAAAGCGGGGTGAGCGCGCATTACCTGATTGACCGTGATGGGACGGTGTACCAGCTCGTGCCGGAGCGGGTGGTGGCGTACCATGTGGCTTGCGGCGTGGAAGGGTGTGTCCGATCTTGTCCAGCGTTCCTGTGTGGCGACCGGAAGCCGGAGACGCGCACCATTGGCATTGAACTGGTGAATCGGGGGAAAGTGCCGCAGGAGTGGAGCGGTGCGGTCTATGAGGACTACGGCATGGCGTTTGGCTGGAGGTGGTGGGAGGATTTTCCAGAGGAACAGCGGCAGGCGCTCAAACGCCTGGTGGAGGACATTGCCCGGCGCTGGGGCTTCCCGGTGGATGCGGAGCATGTGGTAGGACACTACCGCGTGCAGGGCAAGCGGGACCCGGGTCCCGCACTCAACCTGTTCTGGCAGCGCAACGGCAATCCGGCAAGGGAGGCGGTGTTCCCGTGAACGCTCAGGAGGGTTGTTGCAGCACGTCCAGCACGGCTTCAGGGTGTTTGGCGGCAATGAGCAGCAGTGTCCTGGCCGCCCCGCGGGGTTTACGGCGGTTTTGCTCCCAGTTTTGCAGCGTATCAATACTGACACCCATCAAGGCGGCAAACTGCCGCTGGGAAAGCCCCAGACGCTCGCGGATGGATTTGACATCCTGGGCTTTCACCTCGAAGGAACGGGAAGGGGATTTCCGCCCGCGAAGAATGTCCGCGCCTTCCTGGACGCTGGACAACAGTTCGGCAAAGGTTTCGTTATTCATGGTACTCCTCCTCGACAATCTGGCGCAGCATCCGAATCTGTTCGGGTGTCAGGTCGGAACGCTCGTTCTTGCGGAAGGCAAACAAGAAAAGGACGGTATCTTGCTGAACGACCCAATAGTAGATTACCCGAACCCCACCACGCTTGCCGGTCTGACCGATACCCCAGCGAAGTTTGCGCAGACCACCGCTTCCCGGAATGATTCTGCCTGCCTCGGGTCTGGTAGCAAGGTAAAGCTGGAGTTTGCGATACTCTTCATCGCTCAACAATTCCACAATGCGGCGGGTAAAGACAGTGGTCTCGATAAAGTACATGTCTGGAGTGTTCTGAGAGATGCTGTTGTTCGTTTATGATTGTACGCCAATGGCGTATGCATGTCAAGGGATGGGGTCGGTTCGTCTTGCGATTCTGCTTTGGCTCATGGTCTGCGCCGTCTTTGACCTGCGCAGGCGGGAGGTGCCGGACTGGTTGACCTTGCCTGCGTTGGGGCTGGCGCTTGTGTGGCAGGCGTTGTATCCCGGCGGGTGGCTGCCCTGGGCGCTGGCAGGGGTGAGCGTTCTGCTCACCCTGGCGGGCGTGCTGCCGGGCGGGGACATGAAGGGGCTGGCGGCGCTGGCGCTCTACGACCCAACCCTGTATCTGCTGGCATGGCTGGGGGCGGGAGCGGTGTACCTGCTCTGGCGGGTGGTGCGGCATGAGCGGAAAATGCCGGGTTATGTGGGGTTTGTGCTGGGAGGATTGGTGTGGGTGGTGCTGTAAAAACTCGCAATACAACGAGTGTTGTATTGCGTAAATTGCCCAAAAACGCACGAAAACAGGGCATTTTCAGCCCCGTAAGGGGCAAAAAACACGCAATACAACTGAACGATTTGCACGAACGGTTTGTTTCTGGTATGCTATTGCCAGACGTGCACCCAAAGCCCCTGCCCCGGGGTGGGTGCTGTTTTGGTTAAATCGGTTTTTCATTTTCTCAAAGGAGGTTCAAAATGATTGCTACACTTTCCGACAAACTGACACTGGCCTATCTCAAACTGCTGTCCCGTCGCGCCGAACTGGACGAAAAGGCGCTGCTCATCGCCCTGTTCGTCCTTGCCGCGGTGGTCGGGCTGACCCCGCTTGGTCAGCGCATCGCCGCCAAGTTCCAGCAGATGGCCACGCAACTCGGCGGGTAGCGGAAAGGAGGGGCAGGGATGATCCAACGGCTCTTTTCGAAACGCGCCGAACTGGACGAAGCCGCCTTCGCCCTGCCCGTCCTGCTCCTGGTCAGCCTGGCGCTGATCAACCTGGCGCTCCTGGGCTTTGCCGCGGTGAATGCGTCCAATGCCGCCGAGTACGGCGCGCGCATGGGCAGCGTGGCGCAGAGCGGGCAGGCCAGCGTGGCGGCGCAGCACGCCAGCGCCAAAGTCTCCGCCGTGCAGGTGGGGACGTACGCCGTGAGCGTGAGCGGCGGCGGTGCTCCCGGCTCACGGGTCGAGGTGCGGGTGACCTACCGCGTGCCGAATTACTTCGGCGGGTTGGCGCGGCTGTTCGGCGTGAACCTGCCGGGGCAATTCCAGGGCACGGCACGGGCGTACTTCCGCCAGGAGGGGTGGTGATGCGCATCCTCCCCAAAACTCGTGCGGAGCTGGAGCGCGGCTCGAGTCTCGCCTGGGCGGCGGTGTTTCTGGCAGCGGTGATGCTGCCGCTGATGATCCTGATCGGGGACGGCTCACGGTTGTACTACGTGCGCTCGCGCCTGGCACAGGCAGCGGATGCCGCCTGCGAGGACGCCTCGTGGAGCGTCTCCGACCGCCTGATCTGGCAGCGGATCAGGGACGACCGCTACGCTGCCAACTGGTATTTGATCGGGCAGGCACAAAACACCTTCTACCAGATGCTGGCGGAGAAGGCAGTGGTGAAGTACTACCCCAGCCTGTCGGTACGGCTGGACTGGGACAACGGACGGGCGGCATGCACGGCACAGGCACGCGTGCCGCTGGTGATGACCGCAGGAAGGGAGGTGACCATCCGGGTGGCGGTGAACGCCAGGATGCGCTTTGCCAACCGGTGAACGTCAGGCTGGTCCCCGGGGCAGCCTGACGTCACTGGGGCGTCAGCGGCTCATACTCCCTCGCAAGGAGGTGAGCGATGACGAAGTCACTGGCAGGCGCCATGTGGGCGCTGCTCATTCGGGTGACACTTACGGCAATCGTGGGACGGCTTCTCGTGGAGGCGCTGATGGGATACTACGCGGGGATCACCCGCACCCTGATGCGCCTGCTGCAATGACCGGCAAGGGAGGGTTGGCGCTCACTGGGGGCGCACCCCTCGACCACGACCGTTTTTTGGGAGGTGCAACGGTGGAGATTGATTTGAGCGGTGTCAAAAAGGACGGCCTGGTGTGGGCAGGAATCGGGTTGGTGATTCTGCTTGGGCTGATGCTGCTGGGGCGGGCGTTCACGCCGGAGGGCAACCGCCTGCTGACATGGCAGGAGTGGCAGGTGCGCAAACTCCAGCAGGCCTACCGCGCTGAACGGCTGGCGCTGCTGGAGGACACGAACCGCCTGGCAGAACTGCTGACCAGCGAGCCGGACCCGGCGCGGGCGCAGGTGGTGGTGCAGAGCGTGCGCCGCAGCCTGCAGGCAGGCACGGTGGCGGCGCTGGCGGATGAACGCCAGCAGGTGGCGGATGCCGCGCAAGCCGTGCTGGACTGGGCAAGCGGCGTGGGGGACTACAACGCCGCGGTGCAGGCGGTGCAGAACGCATTGGAGGCGCTGGATAATGGTGGATGACCTGCGGCTGCGGATGCTGGACGATTTGCTTCAGGCGGAGCGCAACTTCCGCGACCTGGCAGAGCGCAAAGCGCGGGCATTGACGGGAGTACTCACCGAACTGGCCTACCGCCTGGCAGGGGAGAAACTGGAGCAGATGCGCCAACTCGACCCTTCCGCGCCGAATGGGTGGAAGCCGGAGGACTGGCGTAACTTCTTCCTGTCGGTCACACTCACCCCGCAAGGGGAAGGCTGGGGCAAATCCGGCGGCAACGGTCATGCCGCTGAAGTGGCTGCCTTGCAGTCCCGAATCACCGCGCTGGAACGGGAACTGACGCAGACACGGGCAATGCTGGCGGAGCGTTCGCAATACCAGCGCGAAGTGAAACAGGATAACCCGCTGATTCCAGCCAGCGGGAGACTGGCGGGCTTCGTCATGCCCAAAATCCCCAAAGCCTGGGAACACCGCTGGCAGGTGCGCACGGAGATGAGCAAGGCGGACGCCGAACTGCACCTGAAGCGGCGCGGCATGGCGCTGAAGTGTCTGGCGGAGGGGCTTGCGGTGCAGGTGGAGATCGGCAGGCACGTGGGAGATGCCACCGGGACGCAGTACCGCAGCGGAGCGATCCGGCGCGTCTTCGAGGCGCTGGAGGAAGCCGGGCTGATCGTGCGCCAGACGCTCACCCTGCAGGTGACGGGAAGTATGCCCACCCGTCTGGCGGTGGCACGGTTGTCGGCGGAGGGAAAAGAGTTTTGCAAGGCGGTTGGCTGGACGGTGGTGGAAGGCGAGTGGGAAAAACTCTTGCGCCTGCATGAGGGCGAGAAGCAGGAAGGTCACACCCTG
>FWWM01005883.1_pt1 | contig 26288 bp, 22 predicted proteins | sample 2228351 | NCBI WGS metagenome assembly FWWM01 (sample SAMEA103939774, study PRJEB20133) | metagenome
GGAATGTCCGGAAACCCAGGACGGAGGAGGTGGTGGCATTGGCGGAGGCGGTGCGGGTGGCCCCTCGGGAGGCCGGGTGGCTGGAGCGCACCTTCCGGCTGCGGGAGAACGGGACCACCGTGGCCACCGAGGTCCGGGCGGGCCTGGCCACCTTCATGGTCATGGCCTACATCATCTTCGTGAACCCCAGCATCCTAGGGCAGGTGGCAGACCCCACGGGCGCCAAGTTGCCCTTTGGGGCGGTGCTCACCGTCACGTGCCTGACCGCGGGAGTGTTGAGCATCCTCATGGGCCTGGTGTCCAACTACCCCTTCGCCCTCGCCCCCGGCATGGGGCTGAACGCGGTGGTCGCCTTCCAGCTGGTGGGCGGTCTCCGGCTCACGTGGCCGCAGGCCATGTCGGTGATCTTCCTGGAGGGCGTGGTGATCCTGGTGCTGGTGCTCACCCGCTTCCGGGAGGCGGTGATGGACGCCATCCCCATGTCCCTCAAGCGCGCCATCGGGGTCGGCATCGGGCTGTTCATCGCCCTCATCGGCTTCACCAACGGGGGATTCGTGGCGCGGGGGCAGGCCACCGCCCTCAGCCTGGGCAGGCTCCACACCCTGCCGGTGGCGGTGTTCGTGGTGGGCTTCCTGCTCACAGGCTGGATGCTGGCGCGCCGCGTGAAGGGGGCGCTCCTGTACGGGATCCTCCTCACCACAGGCGTGGCCGTGGTGGCCAACGCCCTGTGGGGAGGAGGTGCGGCCTTCGGCCCGTCTGCCCTCCTCCCCGAGCGGTGGGTGGGAATGCCTGCAGGCCTGTGGGGACCGGACCGCGTCTTCGGCCGGCTGGACTTCGGGTTCTTCTCCACCTTGGGGCTGGCCTCGGCCCTCCTGGTCACCTTTTCCGTCCTGCTGGCGGACTTCTTCGACACCATGGGGACCGTGGTGGGGATCGGGGCGGAGGCGGGGTTTCTGGACCCGCAGGGCAAGCTGCCGAGGATCCGCCAGGTGCTGGCGGTGGACTCCCTGGGCGCGGTCTTCGGCGGGTTCGCCAACAGCAGCAGCAACACCACGTACATCGAGAGCGCCGCGGGGGTGGCGGAGGGCGGGCCCCCAAGGAGGCCACCGCCCCTGCCCTCATCCTCGTGGGCTTCTTCATGATGACGGTGGCCCGGGACATCCCGTGGGGCGACTACGAGGAAGCCGTCCCCGCCTTCGTCACCATGCTCGTGATGCCGTTCACGTGGAGCATCACGAACGGCATCGGAGCGGGGTTCATCACGTACACGGCCATCAAGGCCCTGGCGGGGAAGGCGCACCAGGTGCACCCCCTCATGTGGGTGGCCGCCGCGGCCTTCGTGCTGTACTTCCTGTTCCCCGCGTGAGCGTGCGATCGGGGCTGGTGAGCCTGCTCACGGACTTCGGGAGCGACAGCCGGTACGCGGCGGAGGTGCGGGCGGTCCTCCAGGCGCCCGCGCCCGGGGGACGGATTGTGGTGGTGGAGGTCACCCACGCCGTCCGCCGCCACCAGGTGCGGGAGGGCGCCTACTGCCTGCGGAGCGCGGTGCGGGCCTTCCCGCCCGGCACCGTGCACCTGGCGGTGGTGGACCCCGAGGTGGGCACCGCGCGGCGCGGGCTGGTGGTGCGGGCGGCAGGTCACCTGCTGGTGGGCCCCGACAACGGGCTGCTGATGCCCGCGGCGCAGGCCCTGGGCCAGCCGGAGTGCCGGGAGCTGGTGCACCGCGACCTGCGCCGGCTCTCCGTCTGCCCGACCTTCTGGGGGCGGGACGTGTTCGCCCCCTGCGCCCGGTGGCTGGCGCTGGGGTTCCCCTTCGAGGAGGTGGGCCCTCCCGTCACCGACCCCGTGCCCCTGGACCTGGGCCGGGCCGAGCGCACCGAGGCGGCGATGGTGGGCGAGGTCACCGGCTGCGACGTGTTCGGCAACCTGAGCACCAACCTCCCCGGCGCCTGGTGGGACCACCTGCCCGACCGGCTCTGGGTGCAGGCGGGCGGCCACACGGTCCCTGCCCGCAAGGTCCGCACCTACGCGGAGGCGGACGTGGGGGAGATGGTGGTCCTGGTGGGCAGCGACGGGTTCGTGGAGGTGGCGGTGCGGGAAGGGGACGCGGCCGCGCGGCTGGGCCTTGTGCCGGGCCAGCCCGTGGTCCTGCGCCGGCAGCCGTGACCGGGGACAGCTCCACCCACCCGTTACAATGGCTGCAGACGCTTCGGGTACAGGGTCCGGGTCCGGAGGAGGGGACATGCGCGCTGTGCACAGGTTGGGGCGGACCGCGGCGGTGGGGCTGTGCGCGGTGGTGGCCGCGTGGGCGCTGTCCGGGGTCGCCCTGGCCGCGGACGCCTCCCTGGTCTTCCGGGTGGTGGAGCTGCTGCGGGACGAACACGTGGCCCGTCCGGACCCCGTGCAGCTGTACCGCGCCGCCCTGGCGGGGGTCCGGGAGGCGCTGCAGCGGGCGGGGGTCGCGTTTCCGGTGGCGGACCTGTTCGCCACCTCCGAGGAGCAGGCGCGGGAGCAGTTCCAGGTGCGGTTCGACCGGGCGGTCCAGACGGCGGCGGGCCGCATGACGGAGCGGGAGCTGCAGTTCGCCGCGGCCGCCGCGGCCGCCGCCAGCCTGGGGGACTCGCACACGAGCTTCATCCGCCCCGAGCGGCTGGCGGAGCTGCGGCGGCAGCAGCAGAACGAGGCCGCCTTCACCGGCATCGGCATCCTGCTGGTGGCCAGGGACGGCAAGTTCTACGCGCGGTTGGTGTTCCCCAACAGCCCCGCGCAGCGGGCGGGACTCCGGCCGTTCGACCGCATCCTGGCCATCGACGGCGCCAGCACCGAGGGCATGACCGCAGACCAGGTGTCCAGCCGGATCCGGGGGCCCCAGGGGACCGCGGTGACCCTCACCGTCCAGCGCCCGGGGCAGTCCACGCCCCTGGTGGTGTCCATCCCGCGGGAGCCCATCGTGGTGCCGTCCGTGGAGGCGGCGGTCCTGGACGGCCAGGTGGGCTACCTCCGCCTGGGCCAGTTCAACCAGGGCGCTGGCTCCCGCATGGCGCGGGCCTTGCGGGACCTGCAGGAGGAGGGCATCCGGGGCCGGCATCCGGGGCCTGCTCCTGGACGTGCGGGGCAACCCGGGCGGGTTCGTGGCCGAGCTGAACCGGATCGCGGAGCTGTTCCTCCCGCGCGGCCTGGTGGTGTACACGGTGGAAAGCCGTGGGGAGGGACGGCGCAGCTACCTCACACGGTCGGGCCCCGCCCTCGACCCCTCCGTCCCCCTCGTGGTCCTGGTGGACGACGACACCGCCAGCGCCGCAGAGCTGCTCAGCGCGGCGCTGCGGGACCACGGCCGGGCGGTGTTGGTGGGAACCCGCACCGCGGGCGCGGTGCTGGTCAGCGTGACCTTCCCCCTGCCCGGCGGCGCGGGCTTGAGCGTGGCCGTGGGCCGCATGCTGACGCCCCGAGGGGAGGAGCTGGAAGGCCGGGGGCTGGCGCCGGACGTGTGGGCGGAGCTGACCACCGCGGACCTGGACAACGGGTTCGACCGGCAGCTGGCGGCGGCCCGCCAGGAACTCGGGCGCCTGTCGGGGCAGGAACGGGGCACCGCAGGGCGGTAGGCGGCGCGGGGCCGGCAGGGGCACCACCGCCGCAGGAGAGGGGCCAGCCGCCGTCGAACTCCGCGGTCCAAACCCCGCAGGAGGAGGCCATGAGGGATTCCACGAAGGTGGTGCTCCCGGAAAGCGAGCTGCCCACGGCGTGGTACAACATCCTGGCGGACCTGCCGGAGCCCCCTCCACCTGTGCTGCACCCGGGCACCAAGCAGCCGGTGGGGCCGGAGGACCTGGCTCCCATCTTCCCGATGGACATCATCCTCCAGGAGGTGAGCACGGAGCGGTGGGTGGAGATCCCCCAGCCCGTGCGGGAGATCTACGCCCTGTACCGCCCCACGCCCCTGTACCGGGCCCGGCGGCTGGAGCAGGCCCTGCAAACTCCCGCCCGCATCTACTACAAGTACGAGGGCGTGAGTCCGCCGGGCAGCCACAAGCCCAACACCGCCATTGCCCAGGCCTACTACGCGAAGCGCAGCGGCGTCCGCCGCCTCACCACGGAGACCGGTGCGGGCCAGTGGGGGTCCGCGCTGGCGTGGGCGTGCCGGATGTTCGGGCTGGAGTGCACGGTGTACATGGTGCGCGTCAGCTACGAGCAGAAGCCCTACCGCCGGATCCTCATGGAGACCTGGGGCGCGGAGGTGCTGGCGAGCCCCAGCTCCCGCACGCGGGCGGGGCGGTCCATCCTGGAGCGCGACCCGCAGTCACCGGGAAGCCTGGGGATCGCCATCAGCGAGGCGGTGGAGGACGCGGCCACCCACGAGGACACCAAGTACTCCCTGGGCAGCGTGCTGAACCACGTGCTCATGCACCAGACGGTGATCGGACTGGAGGCCAAGCGCCAGCTGGAGCTTTTGGGCGAGTACCCGGACGTGGTGGTGGGGTGCATCGGGGGCGGCAGCAACTTCGCGGGTCTGTCGTTCCCCTTCCTGAGCGACAAGCTCCGCGGCAGGGACGTGCGGGTCGTGGCGGTGGAGCCCACCGCGTGCCCCACCCTCACGAAGGGCCGCTACCTGTACGACTTCGGGGACACCGCCCGGACCACCCCGCTGCTCAAGATGTACACCCTCGGGCACACCTTCATTCCGGCTCCCATCCACGCGGGCGGACTGCGGTACCACGGGGACGCTCCCCTCGTGTGCCTGCTGTACCACCGGGGCCTCGTGGAGGCCTACGCGTACCCGCAGAACCCGGTGTTCGAGGCCGCGGTGCTGTTCGCCCGGACGGAGGGGATCGTGCCGGGCCCGGAGCCGGCGCACGCCATCCGGCACGTGGTGAACGAGGCCGTCCGTTGCCGGGAGGCCGGGGAAGCGAAGGTGATCCTGTTCAACCTGAGCGGCCACGGACACTTCGACCTGGCCGCCTACCAGGAGTACCTGGCGGGCAAGCTGCCGGACTTCGAGTACCCGGAGGAGGAGGTGGAGCGGGCGGTGGGGGAGCTGGCGCCCCTTCAGCCCGCCTGAAGGGGGTCAGGCTTCCGCCAGGGGAAACGCCAGCAGCCGGTCCGCCCGCAGCCCTAGGCGTGCCAGGAGGGCCTGTGCCTGCTCCTGGCACTCCTCGGGCACCACCAGGTGGAACTCGCCCCCGCACGCGTCCGCGTAGGCGCGGAACAGGCGCCACTGCTGGGCGGTTTCCTCCAGGTGCAGGGTGTCGCAGGTCTCCGCCTCCACCACCAGGAGCCGGTTGGCGCGGTCGCGGCAGGTGAGGTCCGGGCGGGACGGCGCGTGGCCGGCCATGTGGACGGACCGGGGCGGCCGTTCACCCGGCAGGTCCGCGAAGATGCGGCTGCAGCCCGCCGCGGCGTACTCCGACCGGGCGGCCCGCACGAGCCGCACGTGGCGCTGGAAGGAGGCCAGCCTGCGGTGCGCCACGCCCCCAGCGTCCCCAGCTTGCCACGGGTGAGGCGGCCCGCGAAACGGGCCGCGTGGTATGGTGGGCGGGGAGGGAGCCGTGTCCACCCACGACATCGGCAAGACCGAGCGCACGGAGATGTACCTGAAGGCGGTGTTCGCCCTGCAGCACACCGCCCCCCCGGCCACGGTGTCCAAGGTGGCGGAGTTCATGGGGGTCTCCGTGCCGTCGGCTTCCGAGATGCTGAAGCGGCTGGAGCAACAGGGCTACGTGCGTGGGGCGGAGGAGGGGGTGGGGCTGACGCCCGCGGGACGGGAGGTGGCGGTCCGCGTGGTGCGCCGGCTCCGGCTGGCGGAGCGGCTGCTCACCGACCTGCTGGGCCTGCCCTTGGAGCGGGTGTACGAGGAGGCCTGCAAGCTGGAGCACGTCATCAGCCCGGAGGTGGAGTCCCGCCTGCAGCAGGTCCTCGGGGGGCCCACGCGGTGCCCCCACGGCCTCCCCATCCCCACCCCGGACGGGGAGGTGGAGCCGCTACCGCCCTTCACCCTGGTGGACCTGGCACCGGGCCAAGGGGGGACCGTGTGGGCCATCCCCGAGGAGGACCCCCAGTTCGTAGCGTACCTGCGGTCCTTGCACCTCGTGCCGGACTCCCGGGTGCAGGTCTTGGAGGTGGCTCCCTTCCACGGGCCGGTGTTCTTCGAGTCGGAGGGGTTCCGCCACGCCATCGGCCGAGAGGCGGCGGCAAGGGTCCGGGTCGTCCCCATTAGGGTTGACAAGCACGACCGGTTAGACTAGCCTAATCCCGCAATCTTGACCGAACCACTACACAATGGGAGGTGCACCGTGCGTGTGGCGGTCCTCCTTGCGGTCCTGGCCCTTGGCCTGTCCCCCGTGGTTGCCTCGTACCCCCCTGCCGCGGGTCAAGTGCGGCAGCTGAACCTGTACAACGGCCGGCACTACGACACCGACGAGGCCATCTACCAGGAGTTCACCCGGCGGACGGGGGTGCGGGTGAACCTGGTGCAGGGGGACGCAGACCAGCTCATCGAGCGGATCCGGGCAGAGGGCGCCAACAGCCCGGCAGACGTCCTGATCACGGTGGCTGATCACGGTGGACGCGGGACGGCTGTACCGGGCGCAGCAGCTGGGCCTGTGCCGCCGGGTGGACTCCCCGGTGCTGGGCCAGCGCATCCCCAGTCACCTCCGGGACCCGCAGGGGTACTGGTTCGGCTTCACCAAGCGGCTGCGGGTCCTGGCGTACTCCCGTGCACGTGGCCACGTGTACAACCAGTCCCTGGTGGGGGCCCTGATTGCCTGGCACGGGGAGGGGTTCGTGTCCCGCTGGGCGCGGGCGGTGGTGGCCAACTTCGCGCGCCCGCCGCAGGGCGGGGACACAGACCAGCTGCGGGCCATCGCCGCGGGCGAGGGAGACGTGGCGTTGGTCAACCACTACTACTACCTGCGGCTGCTGAACTCCCCCAACCCTGCGGACCGCGCGGTGGCGCAGCAGGTGGGGCTGTTCTTCCCCAACCAGGGGCCCGAGGACCGGGGCGTGCACGTGAACCTGAGCGGGGCGTGCGTGGTGGCCAGCTCCCGCAACCCCGAGCTGGCGGTGAGCTTCCTGGAGTTTTTGAGCTCGGACTTCGCGCAGGAGGTGTTCAGCAAGGGGAACTTCGAGTTCCCGGCGGTGCGTGGGGTCCACAACCCCATGGCGGCCATCACCCCTGCGCACCTGCGCGAGGACACCCTGAACGCCGCGGTGTACGCGGCCAACGGCGGCAAGGCGTTGCAGCTCATGGTGGCCGCGGGCTGGCGCTAGCCCGCGGTCGGCAGGCATCCCATGGTCCGGGGGGACGCTGCCGGAACACGGCCCGCACCCGGGCCACGCCGCGCGGCCTGGCACGGCCTCGTTCCGGCCACGGGCCTGGCGGTGGCCGCGGTGGTGTCCGTGCCCCTGGTGGCGCTGGCCCGAAGCCTTTGGATCCCCCCAGACCCCGCCTGGGCGGGGTTCCTGCAGCTGGTCCTGCCCAGGTACGTGCAAAACACGGTCTGGCTGTTGGCAGGGGTGGGGGCCGGAACCCTGGTGGTGGGGGTCGCGGCGGCCTGGCTGGTCACCGCCTACCGGTTCCCCGGCCGCCGCCTGTGCGAAGCGGCCCTTTTGCTCCCCCTGGCAGTACCCGCCTACCTGCTGGCGTACACGTACGCGGACCTGCTCCAGTACGCGGGCCCCGTGCAGTCGGCCCTGCGGGCGTGGCTCGGGTGGACCCGGGGATACCCCTTCCCCCAGATCCGGTCCCTCCCGGGTGCGGTGTTCGTCCTCACCTTCGCCCTGTACCCCTACGTGTACCTGCTGGCCCGGGCCGCCTTCCTGGAGCAGTCTTCCACCGTGTGGGAGGTGAGCCGCACCCTGGGTTGCAGCCCGTGGGGGACGTTCTTTCGGGTAGCCCTGCCCGCCGCGCGCCCCGGCATCGCCGCGGGGCTGAGCCTGGTGGGGATGGAGGTCCTGGCGGACTTCGGAACCGTGAAGTACTTCGCCCTGGACACCTTCGCCACGGGCATTTACCTCGTGTGGTTCAGCTTCGGCTCCGTGGTGGGGGCCTCCAGGCTGGCGGTGTGGCTCATGGGCTTCGTGGCCGCGGTGGTGGTGTTGGAACGGTGGTCGAGGGGCCGGAGGCGGTACCACGGGACTCCAGCGTCCCGCAGGCCCGCCCGACCGCAGCAACTGTCCGGCCTGCGGGCCGGGCTGGCAGTCTGTGCGTGCCTGGCTCCGCCGCTTGTGGGCTTTGGCCTGCCCGGCGCGTACCTCGTCTGGATGGCCCGGGTGGGGGGAGATCCCCTGTGGGGCCCTGCCTTCGTGGAGTTGAGCCGCAACACCTTCGGGCTGGCGGCGGTCACGGCGGTCGCCGCGGTGGTGGTGTCGGCGTTGCTGGCATACGGGGTGCGCCTTTCGCCAGGCCCGGTCATGCAGCTGGCTGCACGGGCGGCTTCCTTGGGCTACGCGGTGCCCGGGGTGGTGGTGGCAGTAGGGGTGCTCGGCCCCTTCGGCTGGCTGGACAACGCCGTGGACGCGTGGCTGCGCCGCTGGTGGGGAATTTCCACGGGGCTGCTCCTCAGCGGCACCCCGTTCGCCTTGGTCTACGCGTACCTCGTGCGCTTTCTCGCCGTGTCCTTGAGCGCCGTGGAGGCGGGTCTGACCCGCATCGGCCCCACCCTGGAGGGCGCCGCCCGTACCCTGGGCCACCCTCCCTCCAGCGTGCTCCTGCGGGTGCACGCGCCCCTGATGCGGAGCAGTGTGCTCAGCGCGGGCCTGCTGGTGTTCGTGGACACCCTGAAGGAGCTGCCCGCCACCTTGGCGTTGCGGCCTTTGGGGTTCGACACCCTGGCGGTGCGGCTGTACCAGCTGGCCAGCGACGAGCGGCTGGTCCAGGCGTCCACCGCGGGGTTGTGCATCGTGGCGGTGGGCCTGCTTCCGGTGCTGCTGCTGGACGGGGCGGCGCACCGGGGTTCGGACGGCCCATCGGGCCGAGATCGGATTGACCCATCCGCCAGGTTCGCCTAGCCTAAGGTGGGCTCGGAGGCGCGGCGTATGGTGGCAGGGGTGAACGCTCAACCGGGGCCAAGCGCCCGCGTGCGGCTGGTGGGCGTTTCCAAGCGGTTCGGCCGGATAGAGGCCCTGCGGGGTCTGACCCTGTCTGTACAGGCAGGCGAACTCCTGGTGCTGCTCGGGCCCAGCGGGTGCGGGAAGACCACCGCCCTGCGCATCGTGGCGGGGCTGGAGCGACCGGACGGGGGATGGGTGGAGGTGGCTGGCCGGGTGGTGGCCGGCCCCTGCTGGGTTCCCCCGGAGGCCCGGGGGGTGGGCATGGTCTTCCAGGAGCCCTCCTTGTTCCCCCACCTGACGGTGCTGGAAAACGTGGCGTTTGGCCTCCGGGGAATGACCCGGGCCGAGCGCCGGCGCCGCGCGGAAGAGGTGCTGGACCGGGTGGGAGCGCGGGAGTGGGCGGGGAGGTTCCCCCACGAGCTGTCGGGGGGCGAGCAGCAGCGGGTGGCGGTGGCCCGGGCCCTGGCCCCGCGGCCGTCCGTGGTGCTGTTGGACGAGCCCCTGAACAGCCTGGACCCGGAGCTGCGCCGCCGGATGCGGGAGGAGCTGCGCCACCTGCTGAAGGCCGAGGGCAGTACCGCCATCCTGGTGACCCACGACCGGGAGGAGGCCTTCGCGGTGGCGGACCGCATCGGCGTGCTCAGCCGCGGCCGCCTCTGGCAGGTGGGCCCGCCGGAGGAGATCTACCACGCGCCCGCCTGCCGGTTCGTGGCGGACTTCGTGTCCGACGCGGACTTCCTACCCGGGCGGGTGTCCGGCCACGTGGCGCGCACGGAGCTGGGGGACTTTCCGTGCAACGGCCTCCCGGACGGGACTCCTGTGGAGGTCCTCCTCCGGCCCACGGACCTAGCCCTGGAGCCCACCCCGGAGGGACCGGCGGTGGTGGTGGGCGCCAAGTTCCGCGGGCCGGAAACGGTCTACGAGGTCCGCCTGGCCTCCGGGCGGGTGGTCCGCTGCCGGCTGGCGGGGGAACCAGCCCTCCGGCACGGGACGCGGGTCCGGGTGCGGCCGGTGTGCGCGCGGACCGTGGTGTTCCCCGCCGACCCGGAGGCGTCTACCCCTCCGTGACGTACACCACCCGGAGGATCTCCTCGATGGTGGTCACGCCTTCCAGCACCTTCTGGATGCCGTCGTCCCGCATGGTGCGGAACCCCTCCGCCCGGGCCGCCTCCCGGATCTCGGTGGCCGAGGCCCGGCGGAGCACCAGCTCCCGGATTCGGTCGGTGACCACCAGCAGCTCGTACACACCTGTCCTCCCCCGGTAGCCCGTCTGGCGGCACGCGTCGCACCCTCTTCCCCGGTACAGCACCAGGTCCGGTTGGTCCAAGAGTTCCTCTGATAGCCGCCGGACCGCCTCCGCGGGCGGGCGGTACGCCTCCTTGCACTTGGCGCAGATCCGGCGGGCCAGCCGCTGCGCCAGGACGCCGATGACGGAGGACGCACGACGTCACCAGGTACGGCTCCATGCCCATGTCCAGCAGGCGGGTGAAGGCGCTGGGGGCGTCGTTGGTGTGCAGGGTGCTGAGCACCAGGTGGCCGGTGAGGGCGGCCTGCACCGCGATCTCCGCCGTCTCCCGGTCGCGGATCTCCCCCACCATGATCACGTCCGGGTCCTGGCGGAGGATGGACCGCAGCCCGTTGGCGAAGGTCAGCCCGGCCTTGGGGTTCACCTGCACCTGGTTGATGCGAGGCAGCTGGTACTCCACGGGGTCTTCCACGGTGATGATGTTCTTGTCCAGGGTGTTGATCTTGCTCAGGGTGGCGTACAGGGTGGTGGTCTTGCCGCTGCCCGTGGGCCCCGTGACCAGGATCATGCCGTACGGCTTGGCCGCCAGCTCCTCCCACCTGGCCTGCACGTCGCTGGCCATGCCCAGCCGGTTCAGGCTGATGAGGGCGTTGGACTGGTCCAGGATCCGCATGACCACCTTCTCCCCGAACATGGTGGGGAGGGTGGACACCCGCAGGTCGATGTCGCGGCCGTCCACCTTCAGGTGGATGCGGCCGTCCTGGGGACGCCGGCGCTCCGCGATGTCCAGGTTCGCCACGATCTTGATGCGGGAGACCAAAGCCGCCTTCAGGTTCTTGGGTGGCGACATCACGTCGTGCAGCACCCCGTCGATGCGGTAGCGTACGTGCAGCCCGTTGCGGTGCGGCTCGATGTGGATGTCGGACGCGCCCTCCCGGATGGCCTGGTCCAGGATCACGTTGACCAGCTTGACCACCGGGGCCTCGTCCACCATCTCCCGGAGGCGGTCGAGGCTGACCTCCTCCTCCACCGCCTCCTCTGCCTCCACGGACGCGGACCGTTCGAGGACGGACTCCACGTGGTAGTGCTTGTTGATGGCCTGCATCAGCTCGTCTTCCGTGGTGATGCGGGCCTCCACGTCCATCCCCGTCACCAGGCGCACGTCGTCCAGGGCCAGCAGGTTCAGGGGGTCCACCAGGGCCACCACGAGCCGGTCGCCGTTCCGGGCGAAGGCCAGCAGCTTGTGGCGCACGGCCAGGTGCTGGGGCACCAGCCGCACCACCGCGGGATCCACGGGGGTGTTGGCCAAACTCACGTACGGGTACCCCCACTGGACCCCGATGGCCTTGGCCACGTCTTCCTCGGTCACCAGCCCCATGCGCACGAGAATGCGGCCCAGCCGCTCCCCCGTGCGGGCCTGGATTTCCAGGGCCTGCTGGAGGTGCGCCTCCTGGATCAGCCCCATGCGGAGGAGGATGCCCCCCAACGCCTCCCGCCGCACCAGGGTGGGGCCTGCGCCGCGTGGGGCCGGCGCGCGCGGCCCCGCGGGAGGGGCGGGGGGAGCCTTGGCCTGTGCGTCCGGCACGGGCAGGGCCGCGGCCTGCGGGGGCGCCCCTTCCGTGGCGGGCCCGTCCACGGTCCCCGCTACGGCTGGCTCCTGAGCGGGAGGGGCGCCCTGCGCCTCCCCCGTGGCGGGCCCTCCCCGCTGCGGGGTGTCCGCGGCAGGCTCAAGTTCCGCCGGCGGTGGCTGTGCGGCCTCCGGCGACCCCTCCGGGGGAGGTGGGGCGGCCGCTTGTTCCTCCTCCGGCAGGGGCTGAGGGACAGGCTCGTACCGGCGCACGGGCCGGCCGTTGGCCTGCGCCTCCAGCGCGGCGGCGCGGTCCAGCACGCTGGCCGCTTCCTGGGGCAAGCCCAGCTTGTCGTACACCTCGCCCAGGGCCAGGAGAACCACCACCGCTTCCTTCAGGAAGCCGCCGGACTGGTACAGGTCCGCGAGATCCAGGTAGTGGACAGGCTCCTCGGGCACCAGCTCGATGAGCTTTTTGTACTCCGCGATGGCTTCGTGCAGCCGTCCCGCCCGGGCGTGGCGCAACGCGGAGTGGTACCGCCAGGCGCACTCCAGGGTCTGGTTGGCAGGCGGGATCCCCAGGGACGCTTTGTACTCCCGAAGCGCCGCAAGCTCCGCCTGGCCCTGTCCTGCCCGGCCCGTGCCTGCTTTCATAACCAGATGGTGGCCCTTGGCCACCGTGGCCCCCTTTCCAGTCTAGACCGCCCGCATCCGCGGAAGGATCCCCGCGGTCTGCAGCCGACGTGGAGCAATTTATATGCCCAGGGCCTGGGAGGGCCTAGACCCGGTTCCGAGTAACGTACCACAGGTCCCCGGGCCCCGCAACGGGGGCGGGAGGTGGAACGAAACTTGCTCCACTGCCTGCCCGGCAGGACCCAGCCGGGGTAGGAGGGAAGAGTTGACTTCCATGGATCCGCGGTACGAGTTGGACGTAGCGGTCCTCAGCGGCCTGGTGGGGGACCGGCACCTGGCGGCGCTGGCCTTGCGGGAGGGGTTCGGGCCGGAGCTCCTGGACAGCCCGGTGGCGCAGCGCCTCGCGCGGGTGGTGCTGGAGCTGGTCATGGCCCGGGCGGCTGCCCTGGACGAGGTGGCCGTCCGCCACGAGGTGCAGGAGCGGGGCCTGCTGACCCCGGAAATGGACCGGCTCCTGCAGGCGGTCCGCATGACCCGCCCGCCTTCCGCCTCCCAGATGGTGGCGTACCTGGAGGCGCTGAAGACCCGGGACAGCCGGCGGCGGCTGGAGGCGGTGCAGAGGCGCATCCAGGACTTCCTGCGCCAGGGCGACCGCGCGGGCTCCAAGGACTTGGTGCGGTTCGTGGGGGAGGTGGTGGGGGAGCTGTTTGAGATCCAGAAGCGGCGTCTGCGCCACCGCCTGGCCCCGGTGGGGGATGCGCTGGCGGACCTCCTGGAAAAGGCCCAGAACCCGGCAGCCGGAGGCCTTTTGGGCTACTCCATCTCCCCCTTCGACCGGCTGAACCGCGTGCTGTCGGGGCTGAGGCCGGGGTTCTACTACGGACTGGCGGGGGCGCCCCGGAGGGGCAAGACCAACCTGGCCCTGCAGCTCGCCAGCTACGTGGCCCGAAACCACCGGATTCCCGTCCTGTTCTACTCGTGGGAGCAGACGGTCAAGGTGCTGGCCGCCCGGCTGCTGGCCAAGGAGATGCTGGTGAGCCCCGCGGACATCCTGGCCGGCACCCTGGACCGGTCCCCCGCGACCCTGGCCAAGCTGCGGGCCGCGGAGGAGGAGGTGTACCGGTTCGCGCCCTACCTGTACCTGGTGGAAGCGGGCCGCAAGGACACCCTGGACCGCATCAAGGCGCACGCCTACAACGTCATGCAGGAGCACGACACCGACAAGATCCTGGTCTGCCTGGACTACCTGCAGAAGATCCCGGTGGACGAGCCCGTGGCGGACGACAAGGCCCGCACCGACCTCATTTCCTCGCAGCTGGCGGAGCTGAGCCTGGAGTTGCGGGCTCCCATTTTGGCCATCTCCCCCCTGGACAAGGAGGGCTGCCGCCTGGACGAGCGGCCCGCGGAAGACGACGGGGAGTCGGAGCTGTACGAACGGCCCACCATGCACCACAGCGTGGGCTCGGGAGATCTAGAGTACGACCTGGACGTGGCCATGGTCCTGGTGAAGGACTGGAAGGCCACCCGGGACCTGCGGGAGTACCTGGAGTCCAAGGCGCGTCAGGAGGGAGTGGACCCGGACGAGCTGCCCAGGATCGACATCCTCAACCTGTTCATCGACAAGAACCGGGACGCGCCCGAGGTGGAGTCCAACATCGTGCAGTTTGCCTTCTTCATCACGCTCAACAAGTTCGTGGAGCTGGGCTACAAGCTGGAGCGGGAGTACCGGGGCGACTTCCGGGGCTTTTCCAAGGTGGTGGAGATCTACGCACAGCTGAAGGAGGCGGGGCTGCTGCACCCGGCCCGGGAGGCCCTGGCGGCAGGCAGCTGATTCCCAGGGGAGGGGCCATGAACATCGAGCAGCTGCTCAAAGAGGTGGTGGACCACCAGGGGTCGGACCTGCACCTCACCGCGGGCGTTCCCCCCATGATCCGGGTGTGGGGGAAGCTGACCCCCCTGGCGGGGTACCCCGTGCTGACCCCGGAGGACACCTACCAGCTCGCCTACAGCATGCTGAACACCCTGCAGAAGCAGAAGTTCGAGAAGAACTGGGAGCTGGACCTGTCGTACGGGGTGCCCGGGCTGGGACGGTTCCGGGTGAACGTGTACCGCCAGCGGGGGGCGGTAGGGGTGGCCATCCGCGCCATCCCGCACGAGGTGCCGCACCTGGAGGACCTGAACCTGCCCTCGGTGCTGGTGGAACTCACCCGCAGGCCCCGGGGCCTCATCCTGGTCACCGGCCCCACGGGGCAGGGCAAGAGCACCACCCTGGCCGCCATGATCCACCAGATCAACGAGGAGCGCAGCTGCCACATCGTGACCATCGAGGACCCCATCGAGTACCTGCACGAGCACAAGCGCAGCGTGATCAACCAGCGGGAGCTGGGCTTTGACACCCAGAGCTTCCCCAACGCCCTGCGGGCCGCCCTGCGGGAGGACCCCGACGTGGTGCTCATCGGGGAGATGCGGGACCTGGAGACCATCGCGGCGGCCCTCACCATCGCGGAGACGGGCCACCTGGTGTTCGCCACCCTGCACACCGCCAACGCCGCCCAGTCCATCGACCGCATCATCGACGTGTTCCCGCCCCACCAGCAGCAGCAGGTCCGGGTGCAGCTGGCGGGCGTGGTGGAGGCCGTCATCAGCCAGATCCTCCTGCCGAACCAGCTGTTCCTCCGGCGGTTCGGCAGCCAGGAGGGGTACGCGGCGGCGCGGCGGTCGGGTGCGGTGGCCACCCAGCGGCGCGCGTGGCCCACCCTGGAGGAGATCGGGCGGGTCCCCGCGGTGGAGGTGATGATCGCCAACCCCGCCATCCGCAACCTCATCCGGGAGGGCAAGACCCACCAGATCGAGTCGGCCATCCAGACAGGGGCGGAGTGGGGCATGCAGACCATGGACCAGTCCCTGCGGGACCTGTACCGGAGGGGCCTCATCTCCTTCGAGGACGCCATCGGGAAGGCCATCCACCCGGACGAGCTGCGCAAGATGATCGCCTGAAGGGCGGAGGAGGGCTTCGGTGCCGAGCTACCAGTACACCGCGCGGGACCAGACGGGCCGGGTGGTCACCGGGATCCTGGAGGCGGAGTCCGACGCCCAGGTGGCGGAGAGGCTGCACCAGATGGGCTTCTTCATCACCGCCATCGAGCGGGCGAAGACGGGCCCCGGGGAAGCCCGCAGTTTCCTGGACCTGTTCCGGGGGATTTCCCTGCGGGACCTGGCCGTGATGAGCCGGCAGTTCTCCACCATGGTGAACTCCGGCCTCACCCTGGTGCGGTCTTTGACCATCCTGGAGCAGCAGACCGGCAACCACCGCCTGCGGGAGGTCCTGAGCAAGGTGCGGTCGGACGTGGAGCAGGGCCGGACCCTGGCAGACGCCCTGGCGAAGCACCCGGAAGCCTTCAGCTCCCTGTACGTGAACATGGTGCGGGCGGGGGAGGCGGGCGGGGTCCTGGACGACGTCCTGCAGCGTCTGAGCACCTTCCTGGAAAAGGAGTTCGCCTTGCGGCAGAAGATCAAGTCCGCCATGGTCTACCCCGTGATCCTGACCCTGGCGGCCACCGGAGCCCTGCTGTTCATGACCATGGTGATCATCCCGCAGTTCGTGGTGTTCTTCCGGGAGCTGAACGTGGGAGAGCTGCCGCTTCCCACCCAGATCGTGATGGCCGTCAGCTACTTCCTGCGCACCTTCTGGTACGTGTGGATCCCCGCCCTCGCGCTGGGGGTGTGGGGCTTTCTGCGGTGGCTGCGCACCCCTACGGGGAAGGCGTGGTGGGACCGGGCCAAGCTGCGCCTGCCCGTGTTCGGGCCGGTGATCCAGAAGACGCTCCTGGCCCGCTTCGCCCGTACCCTGGGGACCCTGCTGGGGGCGGGGGTCCCGCTGCTGCAGGCCTTCGACGTGACCAGCAAGGCGGTGGACAACGTGGTGGTGGAGGAGGCCATCCGCAGGGTCCGGGCCAGCATCCGGGAGGGGGAGAGCATCGCCGTCCCCCTGTCCCAGGTGGAGCTGTTCCCGCCCATGGTGGTGCAGATGGTACGGGTGGGCGAGGAGGCGGGGAATTTGGACGAGATGCTGGTGAAGGTGGCGGACTTCTACGACACCGAGGTGGAAGCCTCCGTGGCCGCCCTGGCCAGCACCCTGGAGCCTGCCATGATCGTGTTCATGGGCCTGGTGGTGGGGGCCATGGTGGTCTCCCTGTACCTGCCCATCTTCCAGCTGGCGGCCAAGGCGGGGTAGGGTTCTTGTTGCTGCTCAGGGCCGCGCGGATCCCGCCCGCGGCAGGACGGCGAGGGCGTCCGCCACCGGCCGCTCCCCGGACTCGTCCGACGGCCGGTTGGCCACAACCCCTCCCACCACCAGGGTGGACGAGCCTCCGCCGTCCAGGTTCAACGCGTCTACCGCTCCCAGCTGCTTCAGCTCCCCCGCCAGCTCCTGGAGGGTCATGCCCAAGCTGTGCTCGGGCCACCTGCCGTCCACCACCACCACCAGTACCTGGCCGTCCCCAGCCACGCCCACCGCGGTGCGGGGGTGCCGTCGCAGCCGCAGGGTGTCCGCAAAGCCTTCCTGGGAGGGACGGGCAACCCCGCCGGAGACCAGGCGGGGCCCTCCGCACACCACGTGACGGACCTCCTGCCAGCGGGGGTCCTGGGAACTGGGCAGCACGGACAGGGACACCCGCAAGGGATCTCCCGGCTGGAACTGCTGCAGGGCCGCCACACGGGGGCCGCTGGCGGACAGGACAAACCCGTCCGCAGGGATGGGCGTGTTCCCGCCGGACCGCAGCTCCCGGACGGTCCCGCCCGCCACCACCACCTCCAGCCCGGACGCGTCGGTCCCGGTGCTGGGCGCGTAGCGGGGCGTGTACAACACCACCTCTGCGGCACCCCGGGCGCGGTTGATCCCCGAAAGCGGTACCGTCCCTGGGGGGCCGGACAGTTCGCCCCGCCAGTCCAGTGCGTCCACCAGCACGAAACCGTCCCCCACGCCCAAGCAGGAGCGGCCGGGGACCGGTTCGCTCACCCACTCCCGGTCGATCACCAGGCCCCCGAGGGGGTCTCCGTCGGGTGCGAAGAACCCTCCGTTGGTGGCGGCCAGAGCGCCCACCCGCCGCGCCATCTCCGAGGTGCGTTCGCGCCCCACCACCCGGTCCCTGGCCAGGACCGGGCGCAGGTCCAGCTGCCGCACGTCCACCCGCAGGACCATGACCCACTGCGGGGTAGCCAGGTGTTCTGTGTCCTGCACCGTGGAGACCACCCAGGTGGCAAGCCCTTCCGCCCGCAAGGCGGCCGCCAGCTCCTCCGCTTGCCTGCGCCCCGGGAAGGATCCCACCCGCACCCGGTACAGGCCGTCCGCCTCGTCCACGGAGGCGGGAAGCCCACGGGACCGCATGCTCCCTGCCAGCCGGCGGGCGTTGTCCGGGTGGGTGAAGGCGCCCACCTGCACCCGCCACACGGGAAGGGCCCGCAGCGCCCCGCGTTTTTCCGCCACCAGCACGACCCCTGGGGACAGGGCTTGCTCGTAGCGCAGCCGTACCCCCTCCTCCACCGCCACCAAGTAGGCCCACAGCAGGGACGCGGCTTCCGCACGGGTGATGGGGTGGTGGGGGCGTGCGGGGCCGGCAGGCTCCTGGAGCAGGGGTGGCTCCGTGCGGGAGGCCAGAAGAACCGCAGGAGGGAGGTCGCGCGCGGGCGCGTCCGCGCGGGAGGCCAGCCAACTTGCTTCCCAGCTGTAGCCCAATGCCCGTACCACCCAGTCCACCGCGTCCGCGCGGAGGAGCGCTTCCTGCGGGCGGAAGCGAGGCCCGTCCGGCAGCAGACCGTAGCGGGCGGGCGCGCGCGTCCACGAAGGGCGCGTCCGGGTCCGTGGGCGGTACGTCCGCGTACGGGGCAGGTGCTGTTCCCGAGACGGGGAGGCCCTTGGCGGCGACCAGCCAGCGGACGAACCGGGCCCGGGGAAGGGGAGCGTGCGGCCGGAACAGCCCGTCCGGGTCGGTGTCCACCACCCGCCGGTCCAGCAGCGCCCGGGCGCGGGCTGCAGCCCAAGAGTCCCCCAGGTCCGGGGGAAAGTACTGGGCCCTGGCCCACGCGGTGCACGCAAGGAGCATCACGAGGAGGTGGACGCAACCGCGCACGGAGGAGGGGTTCGCAGCGCGGGCCTGGGGGTCCTGCGGGAGGGAAGGGCCCTGTACCGCAGAAGCTACCGGTGGTGGAGCTGCGGACTTCCTACGCCCAGGACCTGCGCCTGGTGTCCGGCTGGACGGGCTGGCTGGGGGTGGCGCTGCTGGTGGGTGTGTTGGCCGCCCTGCCCCTGGTCGCCCCCCGCTACGTGCTGTACGTGGCCACCCTGGCCGCGGTCCACTCCCTGGTGGCGGTGGGGCTGAACCTCCTGGTGGGGTACGCGGGGCAGATCTCCCTGGGGCACGCGGGCTTCTTCGCGGTGGGCGCGTACACCCACGGGCTGGTGCTGGCCCGGCTGGGCTGGGGGTTTTTGCCCGCGCTCGTGTGCGCCGCTTTGGCCAGCGCCGCGGTAGGCTACGCGGTAGGACTGCCGGCCCTGAGGCTGACGGGCCCGTACCTGGCCATCGCCACCCTGGCCTTCGGCCTAGCTGTCCACCAGGTGCTGGTGAACTGGGAGTCTTTTTCCGGCGGCAGGTCCGGGCTGTTCCTGCCGGAGGTGGCGGTGTTCGGCCTGCCCTTGAAGGACGAGCGGGTGCTGTACACCCTGGTGGTCGGGCTCACCGGGGCCCTGGTGCTGGCCGCGGTACGGCTGGTGCGGTCGTACGTGGGCAGGGCCCTGGTGGCCGTCCGGGACAGCGAGGTGGCCGCGGAGCTGTCCGGGGTGAACCTCACCCGGTACAAGACCCTGGCCTTCGCCCTGAGCGCCCTGTACGCGGGGGTGGCAGGTGCCCTCATGGGCCACGTGGTGGGGTTTTTGGAGCCGCAGCTGTTCACGCTGTTTGAGTCCGTGTACTTCTTCTCCATGGTGGTGGTGGGCGGGCTCGCCTCCGTGTCCGGCAGCGTCCTGGGCGCGGTGCTGCTCACCCTGCTCCCCCAGGCGCTGTCCGGCATGGGGGAGGCGCTCAACGTGCTGTACGGCGCCGCGGTGATCTTGGTGTTGCGGTTCGAACCGGGCGGGCTTGCGGCCCGCTGGCTGCGGATCCAGCGGTACTGGAGGACCTGGCCCCTGTGAGGTTGGTGCTCCAGTACGTGGCCAACGGGGCGGCGGCGGGAAGCCTGTACGCCCTGGTGGCATTGGGAATCGTCCTCCTGTACCGCTGCTCCCGCGTCCTGAACTTCGCGCACGGCGACCTGGCGACGTTGGGGGTGTTCCTGGCCTTTGCCGCCCTCGCCCGCGCATGGCCCTACCCGGTGGCCCTGGCGGTTGGGCTGGCGGGCGCCGCCGCGGTGTCCGCGGCCTTCTACCGGCTGCTGATCCAGCCGGTCAAGCAGGCCACCGCCCTGAGCCTGGTCATCACCACCCTGGGGTTCGCCCTGTTTTTGAGCGGGCTCATGGCGTGGGTATGGGGTACGGACACCAAGGTGTTCCCCTTCCCCCTGTCGGAGGTCCGCGTGTACCGGATCGGGGAGGTGGTGGTGAGCGAACTCACCGCGGGCTCCCTGGCGGTGGGGCTGGTGCTGGTGGGGGGGCTGTCGGTGCTGGTGCAGAAGACTCCCCTGGGGCTGGCCATGCGGGCGGTGGCGCAGAACCCCGTGGCCGCGCAGCTGCTCGGTGTGCCCGTGGCCCGGGTGCTGACCGCTACTTGGGCGGTAGCAGGTGCTCTGGGGGCGGCCGCGGGCATGCTGCTGGCGCCCGCGGTGCTGCTGGACCCCTTCATGATGCTGGACCCGTTCCTCAAGGGGTTCGCGGCGGCGGTGCTGGGCGGCATGGACAGCCTGCCGGGCGCGGTGGTGGGCGGGGTGCTGCTGGGGGTGGCGGAGAGCCTGTTCGCGGGCTACGTGTCGGTGAAGTACAAGGCCACCTTGAGCTTCGTGGTGATCGTGTTGGTGTTGCTCGTGCGGCCGGAGGGGCTGCTGGGCCGTCCGTTCCACCGGAGGGTGTAGCGGCTGTGGGGTTGCGCGCGGCGCGGGCGGGGTCGGTAGTCTGGAAGGGAGGGACCAAACCACCGAGGGGGAGGGAGTCATGCGGATCGCGTGGGTACTGCTGCTGGCAGCGCTGGTAAGCGTGCCGTTCGGCGCGGTGGCCCAGGAGCGGGGGGTCAGCCCGGACGAGGTAGTAGTAGGGACCTCCATGCCCCTGAGCGGGCCCGCCGCGTACTGGGGTGCCGTGGGGCGCGGCATGGAGGCCTACGCCCGCTACCTGAACGATCAGGGCGGGATCCACGGGCGCCGGCTGCGGGTGGTGGTGCGGGACGACAGCTACCTGCCGCCCCGGGCCGCGGCCAACGTACGGGAGCTGGTGGAGCGGGTGGGGGTGTTCGCCCTGGTGGGCCTCATCGGCACCGCGAACGCCTTCGCGGTGCGGGACTACGTGGTGCGGAACGAGGTGGTGTGGATCAGCCCCACCGCGGACGCCACCATCTGGTACGGGTTCCGGGACAAGAAGTACCTGTTCGTGACGTACCCGTCCTACGTGGAGGAGGCGAAGATCCTGGTGGACTACGCGGCCCGCCAGCTGGGCGCGAAGAGCGTGGCGGTGTTCTACCAGAACGACCTGTACGGGCAGAAGGGGCTTCTGGGCGCCAAACAGGGCGCGGCGCGGTCGCGGGTGCGGATCGCGGCACAGGTGCCCTACGAGGTCACGCAGGCGGACGTGAGCTCGGAGGCGGTGAAGCTGCGGGAGTCCCGGGCGGACGCGGTGCTCCTGTACGCCACCCCCCGGCACGGGGCGTTGATCGTGCGGGAGATGGCCAAGGTGGGCTACACGCCCAAGCTGTTGTCCTCCTTCACCCTGGGCGACCCCATCATGTTCGCCCTGGCGGGGGAGGCGTGGAACGGGGTGGTGTCCACGGGCTTCTTCCCCCTGCCGGGCACCGGGGACAGCCGGGTGGACGAGGCCTTGAGCATCCTCACGCGGGTGGACCCGGCCCTGCGGACCAACCCCTTCAACGCGCTGGCCGGCTGGGCCTTCATGGAGCCGTTCGTGGAGGGCCTGCGGCGCGCGGGCCGGGAGCTGACCAAGGAGCGGTTCGTGCAGGCCATGGAGAGCATCCGCAACTGGGACGGGCAGGTGATCCGGGGGGTGACCTTCGGGCCCGACCGGCGTCAGGGCACAAACCGGCTGTTCCTGACCCGGGCGGAGGGGGGCCGGTACACGCGGCTGTCGGACTGGATCAGCTACCCCACGGGCTTCTAGGCGCAGACGGTGGCGTGAACCCGGTTCCCCTGCTGCGGGTGGAGGCGGTCACCCTGCGGTTCGGCGGGGTGACCGCCCTGCGGGACGTGAGCCTCGCGGTGCACGCGGGGGAGCTGGTGAGCGTCATCGGCCCCAACGGGGCGGGCAAGACGAGTCTGTTTAACTGCATCTGCGGCGTGTACCGGCCCCAGCAGGGGCGTGTGCTGCTGGACGGCCACGACGTCACCCGGGCCTCCCCGGATGCCATCGCGCGGCTGGGGGTGGCCCGCACCTTCCAGAACCTGGAGCTGTTCCGCGGGATGACGGTCCTGGACAACCTGCTGCTGGGCTGCCACCGGCACTTCCGTTCCCCCGTGTGGGAGGTGGCGGTGGGGGGGTGGCGGGCACGGGAGGAGGAGGTCCGGCAAAGAGAGCGGGCGGAACGGGTGCTGGAGTTTCTCGAGCTGCAGGCGTACCGCCACCTCCCCGTGGCGGCCCTGCCTCATGGGGTGCAGCGGGTGGTGGAGATCGGCCGGGCCCTGTGCAGCGAACCGCGGCTGGTGCTGCTGGACGAACCTTCCGCGGGGCTAGCTGCGGAGGAGAGCTGCGGAGGAGAAGGACGAGCTGAAGTACCGGCTGCAGGACGCCCGCCGGGCCTTCGGCGTGACGGTGGTGCTGGTGGAACACGACCTGCGGGTGGTGATGGACCTTTCGGAGCGGGTGGTGGTCCTGGACCAGGGGGAGGTGATCGCGGAAGGTCCCCCGGAGCAGGTGCAGCGGGACCCGCGGGTGATCGAGGCGTACCTGGGCGTGGGCGCATGAGCGAGGAGGTGCTGTCCGTCCGCAACGTGGAGGCGGGTTACCGGCGGGGGCTGGTGGTCCTTCGGGGGGTCTCCTTGCGCGTGTCCCACGGCCAGGTGGTGGCGTTGTTGGGGAGCAACGGGGCGGGCAAGACCACCCTGCTGCGCACGGTCATGGGCCTGATCCCAGACCAGCCGGAGAAGGGGGAGGTGACCTTCCGCGGCGTCCGGCTGAACGGAAAAGACCCGGACGCCGTCACCCGGATGGGGTTGGCGTTGGTCCCGGAGGGCCGGGGGCTGTTCCCCGAGCTCACGGTGGCGGAAAACCTGCAGCTGGCCGGCTACGCCCGGCACTACCGGAAGGCGGACTACGAGGCGGTGCTGGACCGGTTCCCCGTCCTGCGGGAGCGGCTGTGGCAGCAGGCGGGGACGCTCTCCGGCGGCGAGCAGCAGATGCTGGCCATCGCCCGCGCGCTGTTGCTGCGGCCCTGCCTGCTCCTGCTGGACGAGCCGTCCCTGGGGCTTGCGCCGCGGGTGGTGGGCCAGATCTTCCGGATCCTGCAGTCCCTGAACCGGGAGGGGATCGGGGATCTCCATCCTGCTGGTGGAGCAGAACGCCCGCATGGCGTTGCAGGTGGCCCACTACGGCTACGTGCTGGAGGCCGGGCGGCTGGTGCTGGAAGGGCCCGCGGACCGGCTGCGGGAAGATCCCAACGTGCAGGCGCTGTACCTGGGCGTCCAGGCGGAGCCGTCGCCGAAGGGCTTCCGGCGGTGGCGGCCCAAGCGGCGGTGGGCCTGACCCCTACCGGTACAGCTGGTCGATCAGGTCACGGTACTTCTCCTGCAGGACCTTGCGCTTCACCTTGAGGGTGGGCGTCACCTCCCCGTCCTCCTGGTACAGGCGCTTGGGGAGGATGCAGAACCGCTTGACCTGCTCCGGACTGCTGAGCCGGCGGTTGGCCCGCTCCACCTCCCGCGCGATGAGCTCCCGGACGTGCTCGTTGCCGCTCAGGTCCGCGAAGGTGGAGAAGGGGATCCGGTGGTCCTGGGCCCACCGGGCCACGTTGTCCTCGTCGATGACGACCAGGGCCACCAGGTAGGGCCGCCGGTCTCCCACCACCACCGCGTCGTGGATGTAGGGACTGGCCTTCAGCTGGTTCTCCACGTACGCGGGGGCCACGTTCTTGCCGTACGCGGTCACGATCAGGTCCTTCTTCCGGTCCGTGATGCGCAGGAAGCCGTCTGGGTCCATCTCGCCCACGTCCCCGGAATGGAGCCAGCCGTCGCGCAGCGCCTGCGCGGTGGCCTCCGGGTCCTTGTAGTACCCCGCGAACACGTTGGGCCCCCGTACCAGGATCTCCCCGTCCTCCGCGATGCGGACCTCCACCCCCGGCACGGGCTGGCCCACGGTCCCCAGCCGGATGCGGTCGCCCTGGTGGATGGTGGTGGGGCCGCTGCCCTCCGTCTGCCCGTACACCTCCCGGATCCGTACCCCCAGGGCGTGGTAGAACTCCAGGATCTCCGGGGCGATGGGGGCCGCCCCGGAGACCGCGAACCGCACCCGGTCCAGCCCCAGCCGCCGCCGCAGGGGCCACAGGACCGCCCGCTCCGCCACGGCGTGCGCGGTGCGCACGGACAGCGGGATCCGCTCCCCCGCCAGCAGCGCCCGCGCGTGCCGGCGGCCTGCCTCCAGGGCCAGCCGGTAGGCGGTGCGCTTGAAGAAGTCCACCTCCCGCATGTGGAGGGTCAACTGGGAGTACAGCTTCTCCCACAGCCGCGGCACCGCGAACAGGATGGTGGGCCGCACCTCCTGCAGGTTCTGGAACAGGGTGTCCAGGCTTTCCGCGAAGTACACCACGTAGCCCCACACCAGGGGCAGGTACACGCTCAGCATCCGTTCCGCGATGTGGGAGAGGGGCAGGAACGACAGGGCACTGTCCGTGGGGTACAGGGCGTTCGCCCGGCCCAGGGCCTCCGCGGTCCACAGCAGGTTCCGGTGGGTGAGCATGGCCCCCTTGGGCGGACCTGTGGTCCCGGAGGTGTACAGGAGGATGGCCACGTCGTCCTCGCTGGCGTGCCGCCACCGGTCCGCCAGACCGTCCGGGTCCCACGCAGCCCGCCCCAGGGCCCGCAGCTCCTCCAGGGTCAGTACCTGGGGGTCGGAGAAGCCCTCCAGCCCCTCCGGGTCCATGACCACGATGCGCTCCAGGTGCGGCAGCTGCCCCCGCACCTGGAGGGCCTTGTCTAGCTGCTCTTCGTCCTCCACGAAGAAGACGTGCGCCTCGCTGTGCCCCAGCACGTAGGCGCACTGTTCCGGCGGGTTGGTGGCGTACACGGCCACGGAAAGACCGCCTGCCAGGAGGATCCCCATGTCGCAGAACAGCCACTCCGGCCGGTTGTTGCCGATGATGGCGGCCGCCTGCCCGGGCTGCAGCCCCAAGGACACAAGACCGCAGGCCACCTCCAGGCTGGCCCGGCCGTACTCCGCCCAGGAGATGGGGTGCCACAGCCCCCGGCGCTTGTGCCACATGGCCACCCGCGTCCCCCGCTCCCGGACCGCGCGGAGGAACCGGTCCTGTACCGTCCCCGTGGTCGCTCGCCGGAGTTCCACCGTGGCCATCCGCTACCCCCTGTGACAGCTGAGTGCGGAGTGCGGACCCGCTTGCGCGTACCCCTACCGTAGAGTATGCTCCAGGAGCTGGAAGGAGGAGACCATGGTCCGTCCGCCCATCGAGACGTTGCTGGAACGGGTGCCCAACAAGTACCTGCTGGTCATGCTGGCGGCCAAGCGGGCGAGGGAGCTGCGGGCGGGCCAGCTGCCCTTGGTGGACGTGGACTCGCAGAACCCGGTGACCGTGGCCCTGGAGGAAATTGGCGCCGGGCGTATCCGGCCGGAGATGCCAGAGCCCGTGGAGTCCATCTTCGCCAACCTCCCGACCCCGTAACTACCCCTGCAGCACCTCCTCCACCGGCGTGAAGGGGAGGCCGTGGGCCTCCGCCACGCCCGGGTGGGTGACCCTTCCCTCCACCACGTTCAGCCCGCGGGCCAGGGCCTGGTCTTCCCGACAGGCGGCCCGCCAGCCCTTGCGGGCCAGGGCGATGGCGTACCCGATGGTGGCGTTGGTGAGGGCCACGGTGGACGTGCGCGGGACTGCCGCGGGCATGTTCGTCACCCCGTAGTGGATCACCCCGCCCCACTCGAACACAGGTTGGCTGTGGGTGGTGGGCCGGGTGGTCTCCACGCAACCCCCCTGGTCCACGGACACGTCCACGATCACCGAGCCGGGCTTCATGGCCCGGACCAGCTCCTTGGACACGAGCCGGGGCGCCCGGGCCCCGGGGATCAGCACCGCTCCCACCAGCACGTCCGCGTAGGCCACCGCCTGCTCCACCGTGTACGGGTTGCTCATGAGCACCTGGACCCGGCCGTGCAGGACGTCGTCTAGGTGCGCCATGCGGCGGGGGTTGCGCTCCAGCACGGTGACCTGCGCGCCCATGCCCGCGGCCACCTTGGCCGCGTTGGTCCCCACCACCCCACCCCCCAGCACCACCACGGTGCCCGGCGCCACCCCGGTGACGCCTCCCAGCAGGGTGCCCTTCCCGCCCTGCGTCCGCTTGAGGTAGTAGCTGGCCTCCTGTACCGCCAGCTTGCCCGCCACCTCGCTCATAGGCGTGAGCAGGGGCAGCTCCCCGTCCGGCAGCTGCACC
>FWWM01005889.1_pt1 | contig 26252 bp, 23 predicted proteins | sample 2228351 | NCBI WGS metagenome assembly FWWM01 (sample SAMEA103939774, study PRJEB20133) | metagenome
CGGGCATTGAAACCCCCCAGGGGCCTGCGAAACACACCACCACATGTGGATTAGAAGCAGCGAATGCTCAAACGGGCATTGAAACTCGAGGATCGAGTCGCCGTACTGGGACGCGAAGCGGTTGAATTAGAAGCAGCGAATGCTCAAACGGGCATTGAAACCGGTCCGTAGCGGCTGTTTGGATGCTCTGCTTCTCCATTAGAAGCAGCGAATGCTCAAACGGGCATTGAAACTACCTAGACAGGAAGAGGAGGAAGACATGCTTGCCCATTAGAAGCAGCGAATGCTCAAACGGGCATTGAAACGATCATCGCAGGTCAGGACCTAGTGGATGTATATGCTAGATTAGAAGCAGCGAATGCTCAAACGGGCATTGAAACCTTATTTCTATGCCGAAAGACATGAGCTTCTCGAGTTTATTAGAAGCAGCGAATGCTCAAACGGGCATTGAAACAGGTTGTTTGTGGTTGTTGTAGTGAACTGTAAGCGAATTAGAAGCAGCGAATGCTCAAACGGGCATTGAAACCTCACCAGTGGATGATCTCCGCCAGTTCAAACTTCGGCGGCATTAGAAGCAGCGAATGCTCAAACGGGCATTGAAACGTCCAGCTTCCCCTCCGGCCACTGCACGAAGGCCGGAATTAGAAGCAGCGAATGCTCAAACGGGCATTGAAACCTCCGCTCTCGCCTGCTCCCGCAGCGCCTCCAGCATCTCATTAGAAGCAGCGAATGCTCAAACGGGCATTGAAACTCCTATACTCTTTATCCCCGATCCTGATACGGTCCTCCGACAATTAGAAGCAGCGAATGCTCAAACGGGCATTGAAACGTCTCTATGGCCAGTACGGCCAACAAGACCAGTACGACTAATATTAGAAGCAGCGAATGCTCAAACGGGCATTGAGACGGGAAGGTTGAAAGTGCGAGGTAAGAGGTGGGGATTGGCGTTGCGTTGCTGGGAAGGTTGGGGGGGTGCTGATGGAGCGGATCCGTGACCGTTTGGCTGAGGGGAGAAAGGGGAGCGTGGGGAAGGTGGGAGCGCGCTGAGGGAGTGGCCCCATAGCCTTTCAGCCTGTGACTTGCGACCGATCGCAGAAGCAGCGAATGCTCAAACGGCCTGGCGCAAGATGGGTTGGGTTGTGCTACAATCAAGCCACTCCCCCCTGCGTCTGGCGTCGAAAAGCTGTATGCCCTGAAGCGGGCGGTGGATATAGCCTGAGCGAACAAGCCTTAGAACCATCGTCGCTTTGCGACAAGCGAGGTGCAGATGAACGAGAAAACTTGCCTTATCGCTTTGGCCGGCCTGTTGCACGACATCGGCAAGTTCGCCTTGCGCGCCGGCGAAGGCGGCACGCGCCTCTGGGACGCGCAGGCCCAGGCTGACTACAGCTACAAACATGCCCTGCTGACGGCGGATTTCGTTGACAAATGGGTGCCGTCGCAATGGAAAGGGCCGGTCCTCTCTGCGGCGGGGCGCCATCATCGGCCGGCGACCCTGGGCGACCGCGCCGTGCAACTGGCCGATCACCTCTCGGCCGGCGAGCGCTCCGATTCCACCGATGACCTCAAGCCGCAACAGACGCATCCGCAGCGGCTGCTCTCCGTGTTCTGCCTGATCAACGCCGACGGCGGCGCCCTCAAAGCGCGCGGCTACTGGCCGCTGGCAGCGCTCGCCATGCGCCAGGATGCCATCTTCCCCACGGACAGCAGTGGAGAGGCAAACGACTGGCAGCGCTATCGTGTGCTATGGGATGGGTTCATCGCCCAGGCGGAAAGCCTCAGGCAGGCGTTTGAGGAAGGGGGCGACCTGGACGCGTACCTGGAGAGCGTGCTGTTGTTGTTGCAGCGCTACACCTGGTGCCTGCCCTCGGCCTACTATCGCACCCGGCCCGATGTAAGCCTTTACGACCACAACCGCATGACTGCCGCACTGGCGGCCGTCCTGGCCGACACGATCCAGGATGAGGAGACGATGGCGGCTTTGATCGCCAATCCCAAGGTGGACCGGCCTCTGGCTCTCCTGGTGGGCGGCGACATCAGCGGCGTCCAGGATTTCATCTACACGATCACCTCGCGCGGGGCGGCAGGTGCGCTGCGTGGCCGCTCGTTCTATCTGCAACTGCTCACCGAGGTGGCGGCGCGTTTCGTGCTGCGGCGGCTGGAGCTGCCTATCACCAACCTGATCTACGCTGGCGGGGGCAACTTCTACCTGCTGGCGCGGCCCGACGATCAGGCCCGGCTGGCCGACATCCGGGCAGAGCTGAGTCGGGTGTTGCTGCAGGCCCACGGCGGCGAGCTGTATCTGGCGCTGGCCGGTGAGCCGCTGTGTGGGGCCGATTTCTTCGAGGGGGAGCTAAGCAAGGTGTGGGGCCGGGTGAACGAGCGGTTCCAGACCCTCAAGCGGCGCCGCTTCGCCGAGCTTGAGGGCGACCTGGCCCAGCTATTCGCGCCCCAGGACCACGGCGGCAGCGAGGAGCAAGAGTGTCAGGTGTGCGGCCATGAGCATGGGGGAACGAAAAAGGACGACGATGTGCGCAAGTGCCCGCCTTGCCTGGGCTTCGAGGCCCTGGGCGAGGACCTGCGTCAGGCCAGGTATTTGCTTCTGGAGGAGATCGATCCGACGCCGATAGCGCCCGACGCCCCTCGTCCGACGTGGGATGGCGCCCTGGCCGCGCTGGGCTGGCGGGCGAAAGTGTGCCGGGAGCTCCCGCCCCCGCCAGCGGGCCGTGCCGTCCTCTGGGCGCTGAAGGACGAGGCCTTGGCCAGCCTGCAACCGGCCCCGCGGCTGGCGGTGGGTCGCAAGCTGGTGGTCAACGTCACGCCGACGAAGAGGGAACGCATCAAGGCGTTCGACGAGATGGAGAAGGAGGCAAAAGGCGCCAGGCGCCTGGGCGTGCTGCGCATGGACGTGGACAACCTGGGCGCCCTCTTCGCCGAAGGGCTGGGCCGGGCGGCCACCCTGTCGCGCATCGCCTCGCTCAGCTTCGCCGTCAGCCTCTTCTTCGAGGGCTGGGTCGAGCACCTGGCCGAGACGATGGGCGACAACCGGGTCTATTCCATTTACTCCGGCGGCGACGACCTGTTCTTCGTCGGCGCCTGGGACAAAATCGTCGAGCTGGCGCGCACAATCCGGGCCGACCTGGGGCGCTACGCCGCGGGCCATCCCGACATTCACGCCAGCGCCGGCATCGCCCTCATCGGCGGCAAGTATCCCCTCTATCAGGCCGCGCGCGACGCCGGCGAGGCCGAGGCGCAAGCCAAGGCGCTGCGCTGGGGCGAGGATCGGCGCAAGGACGCTCTTTCGTTCTTGGGGCTGGCGCTGCCGTGGCCCCGCTTCGGCCTGGAAACTGATTGCAAGACGAACTTCGACACCACCCACGGCCTGATGCACTTCCTTGTGGACATGATCGAACGGAACGGCGCCGGAAAGTCCGCGCCGAAAGCCACCTTGCAGAAGCTGCTGCGGCAGTATGATCACTTCGCCGCGGAAGAAAAACGCCGCCGTGAGGCCGGCACTGAGCTGAACAAAGCCGGCCGCGAGCAGGTCTTCTGGGGGCCGTGGGTGTGGCGCTCCTATTATCTGCTGCGGCGCATGGCAAGAAATGAAAAGGAGCCTTCCGTCCAGGCCGGCCTGGGTACTCTGGCGGATCTTTTCAAGCCTGATCACATCGGCAACATGGACTGGATCGGCCTGGCTGCGCGCTGGGCAGAGCTGCTGACGCGTTCTGAGTCTTGAGGAAGGTCCCATGACGTTCCAGGTTGAGCATTTCACCCTGCCGTCGCACTACGAGGAAACGCCTCTGTGTGACCGAAAGGCAAACCTGCCCAATCTGTATCGAGATGATGAGAAAGCCGAGTTTCTGCGGGATGTCATCGCTCTCGCCAATTCGGCGCGTTCGTTCGGAAAGCCAGTGCGCCTGCTGTTCGGCATTGACGATCATGGGAAGCCAGCCGACCTGGGTGATTACCTGGCGCCCTATGCCGCTCACATCAGCGCTGGGGTACAGTTGCCAGAGAAGATTCGCGAGCAGATTGGCAAGACGCTGGCGACATACGTCAAGCCTGAGCTGTCGAAGTTCGATTTCGAGCTTGGCGAATGCGAAGGCAAATGTGTCGCGTATTTGCTCATCCATCCTGTGCCGTCAGCAAAGCGGTTTCGGGTTGCCCGAGACCTGACATCTGGTAAACAACAGTTGCTCAGTGCGGGACAGAGCTGGATCCGCTTTGGCGAACACAAAGAGGAGGTGATCAGCAAGCTGATTGATCCCGATAGCCCGGAAGAGCCTTACTACGAAAGGAACTGGCGGACGTATACCCGGAGCCTTTGCCAGAAGTGGTTGCTCAAGTGGGGTCAGCGACCGAGCCTCTCGAAACGACACTTGAGGCGGTCAGTTGGCCAGCAGAGCCTTCATCGGAAGCAACGCATATACCTGAACCGGTGTTGGCGGAGGACTTGATGCCGGCAGAATCACTTGACTTGAAAACTTCCGAACCGAATGGAGATGAGGAAGAGCCGCCCCCGCCACCTATACGGCCCGAACTTGTGCTTCACGGGATGTATCGTCGTCTCGGGGAGCGCGAACAGCAAAGAGACTTACTCCCACCCAGACGTGTCGAACAGTGGTGGGATAAAGCCGGAAAGCTTGCCTTGAAATTGGACGGACGTTCCCCACACTGTAACTTTGACACGGCACGCCAGATTCTCGGCTCACAGCAAGCTCTGTCCTGGCTTCTAAGTCTTGGCGTGCTGGACCGACTAACGAGAATGGCGGCCCTAACCTATCGCACCGAGGCAACAAAGGTCTACTTTGCTGCGGCCTACCTGCCCCCTCGCGCAAATCCTGTATTTGACAAAGCGGCACGCAGACTGTTTCACGCAGCAGACCTTGATTTTCGCGAGCGAACCCGCTCGATGCTTGAAATGATCACGACAGACGATCTCTCATCACTTACTCTGTGAGAAGGAGGAAACGATGCCTGCACAACCTGATCCGGAACTGCGCACCATCATCACCGACCCGAACGGCGCTGAAGTCCTGGTGCGCAAAGCCGACCAACTGGGACAAAGCCTCAAGAACGCCGGGCTGACCACCAGCCAGATCCGGGCGCTGTTCGGCGAGGTGCGCCAGATCCAGGCGCAGTGGAACATGGGCGGCGAGCAGCAACAGCTCGCCGCGCGGCGCCTGGTGCTGCTCAAACCCAAGATGGCCTACCGCGCCCGCAAAGAACGCGGCAAGGCCGTCGGCGATCTCGTCGCCGTTCTCGACCCTGCGCTTGATGAGGTGATCAAGGAAAAAGACACGGCCCGCAAGGGCGAGCATTTCAGGCGCTTCGTCGAGTTCTTCGAGGCTATCCTGGCCTATCACAAGGCCTACGGCGGCCAGTGACCCTATGCCCTGACTACGGAGGACCACCATGGCGAACAAGACCATCAAACTACAAGGACATGTCTTCATCACCTTCGACATCGAGGCCGTCACTGGCTGCACATCGGCGGCTCTGAGACCGGCATCGAGATCGGCGGCGTGGACAAGACCGTCATCCGCGACAGGCTGACCAACCGGCCCTATATCCCCGGCTCGTCGCTCAAGGGCAAAATGCGCAGCCTGCTGGAGAAGTACCACGGCCTCAAGCAAAACCAGTCGGTCGGACAGTCCACGATCCATTCGTGCGGCGCCGATTACAAAAAGGAAGACCAACGCACGAAAGGGCGCGAGGAATATCTGAGATGCAACGTCTGTCAGGTATTTGGCGTGCCTGGCGAGCGAGAGTTCGGGGTTCCATCGCCCACACGGCTGGTCGTGCGCGATGTGCAAATGACGAACGCGAGCGCCGCGAGGCTGGAGAAGGACGCCCGCACCGACCTGCCCTACACCGAGGTCAAGGTCGAAGTCTCCATTGACCGCGTCACCTCGGCGGCCAATCCCCGCCAGATGGAACGCGTGCCGGCCGGCACCGTCTTCGGCCCCGCCGAAATGGTCTACGGCATCTACAGCGGCGATGACTGCGACCCCAACAAGGATGTGGCGCGGCTGCAGACCGTGGTGGAGGGGATGCTATTGCTGGAAGCCGACTACCTGGGCGGCCTGGGCTCGCGCGGGTCGGGCAAGGTCAAGCTGGGCAACATCCGGCTCAGCCTGCGCAGCCAGGACAGCTACCTGGCAGAACCGCGGATCCTGGGCAAGGCGTCCTATCCCGACCTGGCGGCTTTGATCGCCGACCTGAGCACCATCCAGAATCAGATCCGCACGGCCCTCAAGCTGGGCTGAGGAGGCATCTTATGCCCCAATTAGCCCCCTACAAGCTCACCTTCAGGGGCGGGCTGCACCTGGGCACGCGCGGGATCAACCTGGAAGAGGCCAGCCACTCCCTGCCTTCTGACACCCTGTTCGCGGCCTTCCTGGACGCCTGGCGCTGTCTGGGTGGGGATCCGGTTGCGTTCGCCGGCCCCTTCACTGCTGCGCCGCCCGACCCGCCCTTCCTGCTCACCTCGGCCTTTCCTTTCGCTGGCGAGGTGCGCTTCTACCCGATGCCGCCGAACCTGACCTTGTTGCTCAGCCCCTCTATCATCAAAGACTATGGCAAGGCCATCAAGCGCACGCGCTACCTGTCGGAACAGCTCTTGCGCAAGGCTTTGCGCGGGGAGCGACTGGATGACGACCTCTTTCCCCAAGAGGTTGAGAAGCGCCAGCAACGCGGGCTGGCCCTGCAGGGCGGCGTCCTGTGGCTGGCGGCCGAAGAACACGATTTGCTGCCAGCCGGCCTGCAACGCCCGCCCGAAAGGCGCCACGCTCTGCCCCGGCTGACGGTGTGGGAGGAGGAACGGGCGCCGCGTGTCACCGTGACCCGCGCCGATTCGGCATCCACCATTTACCACAGTGGCCGAGTCACCTTTGCCGCCGGGTGTGGCCTATGGTTCGGCATCGCCTGGCGGCAGCCGGAGGCGAGGGTGGATGGCCAGGCGCCGACCTACGCCGACGCGGTCGAGCGCATCCTGGCCTTTTTGCAGGCGCAGGGGTTGGGCGGCGAGCGCTCCAGCGGCTACGGCGCTTTCGCCTGCCAGGCCGATACTACTTTCACCCTGCCAGACCCGGCGCCCGGCGGGCCTGCCTGGCTGCTCAGCCGTTACCATCCACAGCTTACTGAGCTGCCTGCGACGCTGGCCCATCCGGATGCCGCTTACAGCCTGACATCGGCGGCGGGCTGGTTGCACACCCTCGATGCCCCCGACCAGCGGCGCAAGCGGCTCTATCTGGTCACGGAAGGCAGCATCGTCTGCCCGCCTGCCTATCCCGCTGGCGATGTGGCCGATGTGCGGCCCACCTACAACGGCGTGACTTTTCCGCATCCGGTCTATCGCTACGGTATGGTCCTGGCCGCCGGGTTGTCCCTGCCCTCGGAGGTGCGCCATGCCTGATTACCTCCAATATCGCGTCAAGATCTCGTTGCTTACCCCGCTGCACATCGGCAACGGCCGCGTGCTACTGCACGAGTACGACTACACCATCGCCAACGGCAAGACCTGGCGCATCAACGAAACCGCGTTGCTGGACGCGCAGGACGTGGACGATCCCGGCCTGGCCGAGCGGCTCCTGCGCACCAAACCCGCGCAGTTGCTCGACCCAGCGGACTTTCGCCCTGACAGCGGCTTCTTCCGCTATGTGCTCAGCGGGGTGCCGCGCTCCAAAGCCGAGGGCGCGCAACTATGGGAGCAGCTCAAAGACCCCTTCGACAAACCCTATTTGCCGGGCAGTAGCCTGAAGGGCGCGCTGCGCACGGCCCTGGCCTGGCACGCCTGGCAGGCGCGCGGGCTGCGGCCCGATCCAACGCAGGTAGGCCGACGACGGGAATGGGCTGCGCTAGCCTATGAGCAGCGGCTTTTCGGTCGCGACCCTAACCATGACCTGCTGCGGGCGTTGCATGTGGGCGATAGCAATCCCGTGGAGCCGGCGCAGTTGATGATCGTCAACGCGCGCGTGCTGACGCGGGGGGGCAGGCTAGGCTCTCCTATCGAGCTGGAGGCCCTGCGGACCGATACCTCCCTGGTCCTGGCGCTCAAGATCGATCGGGCGCTCTTTACAGAGTGGGCGCGGCGGGCCGAGTTGCCACGCGAAGGCAGGGATTGGTTGGAGAGGTTGCCTCAGATTGTCCAGGCGCACAGTGCTGATCGCATCCGTCGCGAGCTGACCTGGTTTGGCCAGATCAGCAACGCGACGCGGCTGCAAGATTTTTATCGCCAACTGTCCCAGGCCAGGCTTGGCAATCGGCAGTGCCTGCTGCAACTGGGCTGGGGCGCCGGCTGGGAGGACAAGACCTTCGGCTCCCGGCTGCAGGCCGACCAGCGGTTTATGGAGCGCATCATCTCCGATTACCATCTGGCGCGGGGCTCCCGGAAGCCAGGCGATCCCTTCCCCAAGAGCCGTCGCGTTGCCGTCGGCTTTCGGGACGGCCAGGAATACCCGGCCTCGCCGTTGGGTTGGGTGCTGATGGAGATGGAGGAGCTGACATGAAGTTGCTGACCTTCCTGGGCGCTGCCGAGGCCTATGTCCAGTTCGCCAACGGCCGGCACCTTACCAGCCTGCCCAAGATCGCCGATGCGCTACAGCTCTACCATGAGTTGGGAGATGCGCGCAACGATTTGCTGCATGCTGGCAAACGGCCCGGCGCCAGGGAGTCGGCCGTGCTGGAACGAATCATCCAGGGCCTGTGCAGACGGCTCGACGAGCTGCCGCTGCCGGAAGAGTAGGGACGCACGGCGTGCGCCCATGCATGGTGTGCGTGTCAAATCGCGGCCAAGCTGGGCCACGGTGTGGGTGACGGTAGGTGGAGGCTCCTGCGTTTGGGTGACGGCTTGCCGGTGGGATTCAGGCTGCCGTGGCCGCCACCTCTGAGGCGCAGGGTCCGCTGATGGGCGAGGTCCATCAGATACCTCCGGCCGGCGCGGGGGCGAATTCCGCCGCCTGGACGTAGGCGGGCGCCGTCGCAGCGGCGGGCTGCGTCATGGCCACCGGCTGTTGATCCAGGTTGGCTTCCAGGATGCGCTTGACCGTCAGGCAGTCGCCGTCGCCGTAGGCTTGCGCTCGGGCGCAAGCCGCCTCGAGCCGCGCATCGGTGAAGCGTTCCGCCAGGCGCAGCAGGTGGGCGGTGCCATCGGCCAGGAACTGGGCGTCGTCGTCGTCGAGTTCGCGCAGGACGCGGCCGAGCTAATAGCAGGAGGGGAGGGAACGTTCGACATCAGAACAGGCGCGGCGATGACCGTGAAATCCGTCCATCCCCGGCCGTCGCCCAAGTCCGCACAAGGGCTGTTCGCCGAGTTCAGTTTGACCTTCCTTCTGTGGGTCGCTATACTTTCTCCGGAGGTAATGCGTGAGCGTGGAAGCAGCCATCGCCCCAGAAGTCATGGCCAGATACCGGCGCACCGCCCAGGCGCGCGAGGCAGCGCGGCGACACGAGATCGAAGGACGCCGTCAGGTGGCCTGGTCGGTCGCACGCCAGGCTGCGGCCGTGCTCAGGGAGACGTTTGGCGCCACGCGGGTCATCGCCTTCAGTTCCCTGGCCCACGGCGCCTGGTTCGGACCCCGCTCCGACATTGACCTGGCCGTCGAGGGTGTGCCGGCTGACGCCTTCTGGCGCGCCTGGGCCGCGTTGGATCGGCTGGCCCCTGGCTTCGAGATAGACCTGGTTGCCATCGAGGCGGCTTCCGAACGACTGCGGGACGAGATTATCAGCCAGGGAGTGGCTCTATGATCGCCCGCTATCGGACGCTGGCCCGGCGTATTCAGCTCGAGGTCGAGGAACTCGAACGTACCCAGGCGGTCATCCAGCGGCACTGGCAGACGGCCATCCGGACTGCGACCGACCAGGATGCGTATCTGAACTCCGTGGCGCTCAATCTGCACAGCTCGCGGACGTCCTGTGACGGAGTCATGCGCGCCGAGGCGACCCCAGGCGTCATGCAGCCCGCTGGACGGAGGAAGTCACGCCGATCCTAGCGGCGATCGGGGCAGGACGACGACGAAGCGGCTGCCGCGCCCTACCTTGCTGTCGACCTCGATGCGGCCGCCGTGCAGCGCGACGATACGCTGGCAGATCGCCAGCCCCAGGCCGGTGCTGTGTTCGCCAGCGGTCGGCCGGGCGCTGCCGCGGGTGAACTCGTTAAAGATGCGAACCGTCTCCTCCGCTGGGATCCCCGGCCCCTGATCGCTCACGGCGATCCGCACTTCCTCCGCTGTCGCCGCGGCGTTGACGGTCACCGTCGTGCCGCTGCGCGAGAACTTGACGGCGTTGCTGATCAGGTTGTTCAGAACCTGATCGACGCGATCACGATCGAAGCGGGCTGTGATGGCCTCGGAAGGCGGCTCATACACCAGCGCGATCCCTTTGCGGTCGGCGATCAGGCGATTCGCTTCCACGACTTCGCTGAGGAAGGCGCCCAAGTCTACGTCCGTCGGGTTCAGCTCGATCTGACCCCGTTCGATCTGGGCGATGTCGAGGAGGTCGTCGAGCAGGCGCACCATCCCCTCCGCTGAGCGTCGTACCAGGGTCAGATAGCGACGGCGTTCTTCCTCGGTGCAATTGGGAGCGTCGAGGATGCTCTCGACGAATCCCAGGATCAGCGTGAGCGGGTTGCGCAGGTCATGCGCCGCCATGCTGATGAAATAATCCTTCTGCGCGTTGGCGGCGCGCAGGCGCGCGTTGGCTTCCGCCAGCTCGGCAGTGCGCTCGCGCACGCGCTGCTCGAGCTGCGCGTTGGCTGCCCTCAATTCCTCCACCAGCCGACGATTTTGTACGAGCAATGCATGACGCTCGAATGCCTCGCGCACGATCGTAGCCAACTCCTGTGTGTTCCATGGTTTGGTGATATACCGGAAGACGTTCCCTTCGTTGATGGCGGCGATGACGGCCTGAATGTCGGCGTACCCCGTCAGCAGCAAGCGAGTCGCGTCCGGCAACTCTTCTTTGGCGCGAGCCAGGAACTGCACGCCGGTCATGCCTGGCATGCGCTGGTCGGTGATGATCACCTGGATAGGCGCCTCTTTGATAATGCGTAACCCCTCTTGAGCGTTGACAGCGACATACACGTCATACTCGCGACGAAATTGACGGCGCAGCGCCTTGAGGATCTCCTCCTCGTCGTCGATGATCAGCAACTGGCCGCGCGTCTTCGGCGCCGCGTCCGTGCGCGGCCCCTGCTCGGCGCGTCCGTTCTCCCTGACAAGGCTCATGGCCGGTCCTTTCTGGGCAGCGTGATCGTGAACGTGCTGCCCACGCCGGGCGTAGACGTCGCGCGAATGCTCCCCTGATGGTGATCCACCACGATCTTATAGACGATGGTCAACCCCAGGCCGGTGCCAGCCCCCACCGGCTTGGTCGTGAAGAAGGGATCGAAGGCGCGGGCGAGGACCTCGGGGGTCATGCCGCAACCAGTGTCGCTGAACTCGAGCACGACGGTTTCTCCTTCGTGGCGGCCGCGGATCGTCAGCGTCCCGCCATCGGGCATGGCCTGGGCAGCGTTGACGATCAGATTCAGAAAGACCTGGTTCATCTCGGCGGCGTAGCAAGGCCACGGCGGCAACGGTTCGCAGTCGAACAGCACCTGCACGCGATCGCGCAGGACGGGCTGAGCCACGACGAGGGTGTGGCGAATGGCTTCGATCAGGTTCACCTCTTTATACTCAGCCTCGTCCAGGCGCGCAAACGTGCGCAAGCTGTCGACGATCTTGCGTATGCGTTCCAGCCCATCGGCCGCGCCGCGCGCCAGGTCGTCGAGGTCGTCCAGAACGAAGTCAAGGTCGGCCTCCTGACGCAGGGCGCGCGCTTTGGCTTGCAGGTCCGCGCTGCCTTCGGCGGCCACGGCCGCTTCCAGGCGCAGGTAAGCATCGCGCAGATCCACCAGAGTCGCCTGTAGCGCGTGCAGATTGCTATTGACATAAGACAATGGGTTGTTGATCTCATGGGCCACGCCGGCCACCAGTTGTCCCAGCGCGTTCATCTTCTCCGAGTGGATAAGCATGGCCTGCGTCGAACGCAGCTCGGCCAGCGTCTGCTCCAGGGCTGCGGCCTTGCGGGCCAGCTCGCGCTCCAGGGTGACGATCTGGCTGTTCAGGTCCGTGATCTCGCGGTTGATCCGCTCCAGTTGCTCGACGTCGTGCTCGGCGACGATCAGCCAGGCGTCGCCCAGGCGACGCACTTCGCCGCGTACGGAACGCTCGGGGACGCCGGGTTCCCAGAAGGTGAGCCACCCGCGATAGATGACCGGCTCCGCTGGCGCGGCCACGCGTAGGGCGTCCAGCGTGGGCGAGACGAGGCGCGGCGACAACGCGGCCGGGGTGCGCTTTTCTCCCACCAGGGAACGCATGCCCGCGTTCAACGCCAGCGCCTGGCCCTCGCTGGTGAAAAGGCCCACGCACAGGGCGCGGCTTTCGGTCAAGGGATGTTCGAGCGCTGATAGCCAGGCGGCCCAGGGCAGGGCGTCGTTCATGCGGCGGCTCCCACCAGGCGATCGACCGCCTCGCCCGCGTTGCGGCCCCACACGTCGGCGCGCACGCGGCGCCAGAGGTCCTCGCTCAGATTGAAAGCCAGCCCGCCGACGAGGATCGTCGGCCGGGCGCTCTGGAAGTCGGCGTGGATCTGCTCGATCACCGCGCGCACGCCTTCGACATGACGAGGCAGCGATGAGGGCAGGCCAACGACATGCGGCTTGAAGTCGTCGACCATGGCGAGGAAGCTGGCTGCGGGGGTGTTGGCGCCCAGGTACAGCGTATCGAACCCAGCCCATTGCAGGAAATCGGCGGCCATGCGCGCGCCGATCTCGTGATGATTGCCGCTGAGGCAGGCGACGATCGCCCGCTGTCCCCGGCTCGGCGCCAGGGGCGTTTGCGCGTAGAGAGCGGCCAGGATCGTCTGGGTGATGGCGGTGGCCAGGTGCTCTTGCGCCACCGAGATCTGGCCGGTCTCCCACAACTGCCCCACCTCGTAAAGGGCTGGCTGGAAGACTTCCAGATACACCTGGCGCAACGGCATCCCTCCGTGGACAGCATCGAGGACGAGCTGTTGCGCCAGAAGGCGGTTGCCCTGGAGGATGGCGCGCAGGTAGCTGCGGGCCAGAGCGGACGTCGGGGGCATGGCGTAGAGGCTATGGCCTTCGACTCGTCCCTGCAGGGCAGCCAGCGCCGCATCCAGCGATGGCTGCGCTGCGGCCCAGGCGGCCTCGCCAGCCGAGCGGCGGATGCCCTGTCCCAGCAGCTCCAGCATCTGCCCCAGCCCGTGCGACCCGCCCGCGTGCGCGCGCAGGACGACGTCCACCCAACGGATGTACTGGACGAACGAATCGGCGCTGCCGTTGCGGATGGCCGCCGCCAGGAACTCGATGTGGTAGTGGCAATCCTCGCGGCAGACGGCCATCCCGCGCGGCCCGTGCCGCTCGCGCAGGTCGGGGTGCAACGCATAGAACTGCTCGATCGCTGCGTCGACGATGGCGTGAGCGGCCTGTTCGATCGCCGCGGCGGCCAGCGCTGCCGGGGTAAGCTCAGCCGTCATAGGATCTTCTCCACAACTCGTGTTATCCCCATTCCTCAGTGTTCGTCGTCGGTCTCCAGACCGACGGCGATGGGCAGCGGGTTGGGAGACCCGCTGCGAACTATGACACGGGCAGCGCAACGAAGAACGTGCTCCCCCGCCCCACGCCCGCGCTCTCGGCCCAGATACGCCCACCGTGCACGCGCACGATCTCACGACACAGGGCCAGGCCGATCCCCATGCCCCCGTAGCGTCGGGTCGAACTGCCGTCCACCTGCCTGAATAGCTGAAAGATCTCCTCCAACTTCTCGGACGGGATGCCGATCCCCTGATCGCGCACGCTGACGCGCACCTCGCCCTTCGCCGCTGTTATCTCGATCTCGACACGGCTGCCGCCGTCGCTGAACTTGATCGCGTTGTCGATCAGGTTCTCGAACACCTGAAAGAGCAGGCCAGGGTCGCCCTGGATCATCGGCAAGGTTGGAGGGGGGATCAGATGGATGGCGACCCCTTCCGCCGCCGCGCGCGCCTGCCATGCGCGGATCGCCTCCTGAATGAGGTCAACGAGGTTCAGCGGGATGCGCAGCACATGCTCCATGCCGACCGTCTGCAGCGTCAACAGGCGGTTGATCATGTACTGGAGGCGCTGTCCGGCCTGGGTGATGACGTTCAAGGCATGGACCTGTCCCTCGCTGAGCTGCCCGAGCGTATGATCGCTCAGCAGCTCGGTGTAGCCCATGATCAGGGTCAGCGGCGTCCGCAGCTCGTGCGAGACGTTTTGGATCATCTCATCGCGCGCTTGCAGCGCTTGCTGAAGTTGCCGGTTGATCTGTTGCACGGACTGGTAGAGACGAGCGTTCTGCAGCGCGATCGCCAGCGGCGCCGCGACGGCGTGCAGCAGCGAGATCTCCTCCGGGGCGAAGTGATCGGCCTCCGGATGGTGCCAGTGCAGGACGCCGAGCACGTCGTCGCCAGCGACCAAAGGGACGCTGACGACGGAGCGCCCCCAGTCGTAGCCAGCCGGCAGGTCATGCCAGCGCGGGTCGGCCTCGGCGTCGCCGACCACCGTCGTCTCGCGGGCGAGGGCCGTCCAGCCAGCCAGCCACTGCCCCAGCGGCAGGTCGAGGCGGGCGTTGAGGTCGGCCATCTGCGCGGCGTCAGCGGCGCTGGAAGCCAGCAATTGCAGGCGCTGGCTTTGTTGATCCAAGGCGAAGATCTCCCCGGCGCCGCCGTCCAGCATGTGGACGATCTGTTGCAGGGCGCGGCGGGCGACCTCAGGCAGGTCAAGGGTCTGCGCCAGCTCGCGGCTGATCGCGTACAACGCTTCCAGGCGGCGCTTCTCGGCGCGCAACTCCTCCTCCGCCTGATGGAGGTCGGTGACGTCTTCGGCCATGCCTACGGCCAGGCTGGGCGCGCCTTGGGCGTCGCGGATGAGGGAGACCGTGACGTTGGCCCAGATCGTCGCGCCGTCACGCCGCCGATAGCGCTTGTGCACCCGGTAGTGATCGATCTTGCCGGCGGCCAGCTCGGCGAAGAGGCGCTCATCCTCGGCGCGGTCGTCTTCGTGCGTGACCGTCGCGAAGTGGCGGCCGCGCAGCTCCTCCGCCGTGTAGCCCAGCATCGCCTGCAGGGCCGCATTGCTTCGCAGCGTGCGCCCCTGCAGATCAACGATCCCCATGCCGATGGCGGAATGCTCGAAGACGGCGCGCAGGAATTCCTCGCTCTCGCGCAGCGCCAGCTCGGCCTCGCGGCGGCGGGTGATGTCGCGGCTGATGCCGACGAGGCCGCGGATGGCGCCATGGCCGTTGAAGAGGGGCGCTTTGGTGGTGGACACCCAGATCATCGCACCGTCGGCGCGCCACACCGGCTCCTCGCGGCCGACCAGCGGACGGCCCGTGGCGAGGACCTCGCGCTCATCGGCAGCGTAGCGGGCGGCCATCTCCGGCGGGAAGAGGTCGAAATCGCTCTTCCCCTGAAGGTCATCCGGCGCGCGCGCCCCTACCAGCTCTGCCATCGCCCGATTGACGATGAGGAAGCACCCCTCGCAATCCTTGGCGTAGACGAGATCGGGCAGGTGGTCGATGATGGACCGCAGCAGGGAATAGCGACTTTGAACCTCCTGGAGCGCGGCCTGGAGGCGCTGCAACTCCGCTGATCGCCTGGAAAGGTCCTGATCCTCAGGCATAGGGCTGTCTACGCCCTGCGCGTCGCGCGCTTGCAGTTGTGCTGATCGCATGGGAACGTCCTTATCCTGATGTGGGATCGCCGGCGGGCGCGTCGAAGAGGTCGTGGATCAGCGGCAGCAGACGGGAACCGAACTCGGCCTTCGCTAGGACGCCGTCGGCATGAGCGTCCATGACGGCCGTGCGGTACTCGACGCCGTTGAAGAGCGTGAGGATCACGACGCGCGGCGCGGATGGGCGCGCCTTGATGCGTCGCGTGGCTTCCAGCCCATCCATGCCGGGCATCACCAGGTCCATGAGGATGAGATCGGGATGCAGATCATCGAGGCGGCGGATCGCCTCGCGGCCAGAGCGCGCGTAGCCGACGACAGTGGCCTCAGGCGCGGCGGCCAGGAAATGCGCGGCGGCTTCCAGGAACTCGGCATTGTCGTCTACCAAGAGGATGCGGATTGGGCGCATGGTCTCGCTCGCTTCTGCCTCAGTCTCCGTTGATTGAGCAAACCTGACTATCGCGCAGCGGTGGTCGTTTGCCAATCGGGGAATCCCTGAGTTGAGCGGTGTTTTATTCTGATGTCAATCCGGCGCGGATGGCGTAGCGCACGAGGCTCGCGACGTCGTGGATGTCCAGGCGCTCCATCAACTGGGCGCGGTGGGTCTCCACGGTTTTGACGCTGATGTTCAGCAGGCGCGCGATCTCGCGCGTGGTGCGGCCTTCGGCGATCAACTGGAGCACCTCGCGCTGGCGCGGCGTCAGGAGGCTCAAGCTGTAGCTCAGGGACTCAGCGGGCTGGGGTGTCTGGCCGACGCGCCGCATGTAGTCGGCGATGAGGTGGCGGGAGACAGCGGGACTGAGATAGGCTTCGCCGCGCGCGGCGGCGCGCACCGCCAGCTCCAGCTCGGCCGTATCGGCGTCTTTGAGCAAATAGCCGATCGCGCCCGCCTGGAGGGCGCGCAAGACATATTCTTCGTTGGCGTGCATCGAGAGCATCACGACGCGCACCGCGGGATGCTCGCGCGCGAGGCGCGCGGCGGCCTCCAGGCCGTTGAGGCCGGCCATGGCGATGTCCATGAGGACCACGTCGGGCCGATGGTCGGCGACCGCCCGCAGCGCGGCGCGCCCGTCGCTGGCCTCCGCGACGACGGAGACCCCTTCGATGTTCTCCAGCAGCGCGCGGATGCCAGCGCGCACCAGGGCGTGGTCGTCTGCCAACACGACCCGGATGGGCGTCATGGGCGCAGCTCCGCGCGCCCGACGTTCTCTCTGGCTGGCAAGGGCAGCGTGGCGCGCACTTCAGTCCCCTCGCTGGAAGTTGAGCGGATGGCGAGGCGTCCTCCGGCCAACTGCACGCGCTCCTGCATGCCGAGGAGGCCGAAGGTGAGGGGGCCAGCGGCGTCGCGCGGGAGGGCGTTCGCGTCGAAGCCGCGGCCGTCATCGCGCACGATCAAGGTCAGCTCCTGTTCGGTGTGGGTGATGAGGATGGTTACGTTGCGGGCCTGGGCGTGGCGCAGGACGTTGGTCAACGCCTCCTGGACCACGCGGAAGCACGTGATCGCCAGGCCGTCGGAGAGCGGCTCGTCGGGAAGGTCGGCGACGACGCGCGCGGTGAGGCCCGCGCGCCGCGTCTGGCGATCGACGTACCAGCGCAGGGTGGCGGCCAGCCCCAGATCGTCGAGCAGGGCCGGTCGCAGGTCGAGCGAGATGTCGCGGACCTGCTGCAGGACGCGCTCGATCACGTCAATGCTGTCGGCCAGGAAGGGCGCTGCGGCGTCAAGGGAGGGCTGCCGTTGCGCTGCCTGCAGGTTGATCTTGACCGCGGTCAACGCCTGGCCGACCTCGTCGTGCAGCTCGCGCGCCAGGTGGCCCCGTTCCGCCTCCTGCAATTCGATCAGGCGTTGCGAGAGGGCGCGGAGCCGCTGCTGGTTGGCGCGCGCCTCGTCGTACAGGCGTTGCCGTTCGGCTTCCGCCTGCCGACGCTCGCTGATATCGTGGAAGACGGCGATGGCCAGGATGACGTTGCCAGCGGCGTCGGTGATGGGGACGGCCGCTACCTCCAGAGGGATCGTGCGGTCTGGCCGACGGATCTCCATGTCGTCGACGGTTGCGGACTGGCCAGCCAGGGCCCGCGCCAAGGGGGCGCGCTCAATCGGATAAAGCTGGTCTGTGCCAGCCAGGTACGCCTGGTAATGACGGGAGAGCTGTCCCACGCGCGCGTCGGGGTCGAGGTCCTCGATGCGTCTGCCCAGCAGCTCGCGGGCGAGGCGATTTTCGTATTGCGGCTTGCCGGCGCGGTCGACGGCGAACACGGCCACCGGCAGGTGCTCGATGATCTGGTGAAGCTGGCGCTGGCTGGCGCGCAGCGCCTCTTCGGCCTGTCGGCGGGCGGTGATGTCGGTGATCATGCCCAGGGCGCCAACGAACTGGCCGCGCGCGTCGCATAACGGCGTCGCGGAGACGATCGTCCACAGGTCGCTGCCGTCCTTGCGCTGGAAGCGGAACTCGTGCTGCTCGCGGACCCCCTGTCGTCGTCGCTCGAACAGGGCCTGGGCCTCCGCGCGGGCGCGAGCGTCCATGAAGTCGTAGAACGGGCGGCCGAGCATCTCGGCGCGGGTGTAGCCGAGCATCTCGGCCATGCGCTGGTTGACGTAGATCGTGTTGCCTGCGGCGTCGAGCAGCCACACCTCCTCCTGCGCCGTCTCGATGAGCGTGCGGCAGAGGTCCGGCGTGGCTGCGAAGTTCTGCGGACCTTCCACGTGACAGCTCCTGATTCGCAGTGTGCGGGCGGACGATGAGCGCGTTCCTGCGTGCGCTTGGACGCAACGGGCCTGATGGCGCTCTGGGGACTTCTCGCATCGTGAGCGCTGACAACGCGATTGTACCACCGAGGATCATGAACTGCCTACTTGAGCAGCAAGGGCAACCATTGGTCTTGGAAGGATAGCGCTGCGCCGGCCTGCAACGGCGTTGGATGGGGCATGCTTCCGCCGGGCGCGCGCCTGCCTTGACGCTGCACATGGTGTATGATTCGTCGCACATCTCGTAGCCCGCGCGAGGGTTCGCTCGATGCTCATCTCGATTCTCTGGAACATCCTGGTCCCCATCTTCCTGGTGGCAGCGGCCGGCTTCTGGGGCCGTCGCCGCCTCGGCTTCGATAGCCGCACCCTCTCCAGCGCCGCTTTTTATGTCTTCACGCCCTCCCTGGTCTTCCGTTCCCTCTTCTTCGTGGAGATCGAGCCGGCCGACCTGGCGCGTCTCCTCGGCTTTTGGCTCACCATGTCAGCGCTGCTCATCGTCCTCGCCCTCCTCATCGCCCGCGCGCGACGCTGGGAGCGCGAGATGACGAGCGCCTTCGTGCTCACGGTCGTGCTCCTCAACGCTGGCAACTTCGGCATCCCGCTCAACCGCTTCGCCTACGGCGACGCTGGCGCGCAGCTCGCTGTCCTCTACTACACGTTGAGCGCCATCTTCTGCAACACGGTGGGCGTGCTGATCGCGTCCAGCGGCCATACAGACTTGACGGTCGCCCTGCGCGGGCTGGCGCGCACCCCCATGATCTACGCCACGGCCATCGCCCTCCTGGCGCGGGCGTTTCACGCGAGCCTGCCGCTTCCCCTCCTGCGCGCGATCGAGTTGCTGGGCGACGCTGCCGTTCCGGTCATGCTGATGCTCCTGGGGATGCAGCTCTCCAGCATCGAGGTCCGTCAGGACCTGGGGCCGGCGTGGGCGGCGGTGGGGATGCGGCTGGTGCTCTCGCCGCTGCTGGCGGTTGCCTGCGCCAACTGGTGGGGGCTGACGGGGATGATGCGCGCCGTGGGCGTCACCCAGTGGGGGGTGCCGACGGCCGTGATCTCGGCCGTCCTGGCGGCTCAATACAATTGCCGCCCGCGCTACGTGGCGGTCGTCATCCTGCTGACGACGTTGCTCAGCATCCTCACCATGCCCCTGCTTTTGAGCTGGGTCGCTGGCGATGCGCTGCAGGTGGCGTTCTGGTCCTTTGGTCGGTCCTGAGCGTGACTAACTGATTGACATCCGAACGATCCTGTGCTAGGATACGTTACACAGCATACGATTGCATTCAAGCGATCATTTGGGAGTCGGGGCATGTCTCGGAAGCGTGCTGGCCAATCCAACCTGGTCACCATGCGCGACGTTGCCAGAGTCGCCAATGTTTCCCAAAGCACCGTCTCACGAGTCTTAAATCGTTCTGTTTCCCCTATCCCCATTGGCGAAGAAACTCGTCGACGAGTCCTGGCTACGGTGGAGCAGTTAGGATATCGCCCTAACGCCTACGCCAGGAGCCTGCGTGGCCAGAAGACGCGCATGATCGCTATGATGATCGCAGATATCTCGAATTCTTTTTATCATCCGATGGTGCGCGCCGTGCAGGACGTAGCGCGTCAGCATGACTATGACGTGATGATAGCCAACTCCGACCATATGCGGGAGAGCGAAGAGCGTTTCTTTGATGCGATCATGCGCCGTCCCGTGGATGGCATCATCATTGTGCCTTATCACCTTATGGAGGAGGAACTGGATCGGCTGATCGAGCGCACTGGCGTGGCTGTCGCCTGTTTGGGCCAGCATATCGTCCATCCGCGCATCGATGTGGTTTTCGGCAATGATGGAGAAGCTGCCTACGAAGCGGCGCGTTGGTTGATCGAGCAACGGGGGCATCGGCGTATCGGCTTTATTGGCGTCAACATGGCGTTTTCGGCCGGCGCTCGCCGCTATCAGAACTTTCGGCGCGCGATGGACGAAGCTGGCCTGTCGGTCCCGGACGAATATATGGTTCAGGGAGACTGGTCGTTCGAGAGCGGGCAAGCGGCCATGCGCACCCTGCTCACTGTGCCTACACCGCCGACAGCGGTCTTTGCCTGTAATGATCAAATGGCGATTGGCGCGATGATGATGGCTCAAGAGATGGGGCGTCGCGTGCCGGAAGAGGTGGCGATCGTCGGCTTTGATAACATCCCGGCCGGATCGTGGGTCCGTCCCCGTTTGACCACCGTCGCGCAATATCCCCGGGAGATCGGGTTGCGGTTGGCGGAGGCCCTGTTCGAACGCATCGATGGTGGCTATACTGGACCTGGGCGTCGTTTTGAGATCCTCTGTCGTCTGATCGTGCGCGAATCAGCCTAGTTGTCGTCCATTGACGGCGATCGCATGGGATCGCTTGACTCTGGCAAAGGTTCGCAGGGGGATGATCTGTGCCAATTCTGAGCGTTGAGGAGGTGATCCGCTGCTAGAACATGGCGCTTTCACTTGCCAGCTTGGGTAGCCTTTGTCATCGATTCCCCAATCTCATTACCAGTGTAGGAGGGTGCTCATGTCACAGCGTGTATTCTCCCGTCGCGATTTCCTCAAGACGAGCGGCCTGGTGATAGCTTCGGCTACGCTGGCCGCCTGCGCCGCGCCAGCGGCCCCGGCTGCGCCAGCGGCCCCGGCTGCAGAAGAAGCCGCCCCAGTCGAACCCACTCCTCTACCCACTGTCACCGTGAACATGTACGGCGCCACTGAGAAACCGGTGATCCTGTGGCATGGTTTGACTGGCGCAGATGGCGCTACCTTCGCTACGTTGCTGCAGAAGTATGCCGAGGACAATCCCGACCAGGGCGTCCGGTCTGAGGCCTATGTGTGGGATGTGTTCTTCCAGAAGTTCCCCACCGCGGTCGCCGCCGGTACGCCGCCCGATATGGCTATCTTCCATGCAGCAGAAGTCCCTCAGATGACCTCCCAAGGGCTTATGATGCCGTTGGACGATGTCTATGCCGAGATGCAGATTGCCAAGGATGAGTTCCTCAAGACCGTGATGGACGTGATCACCATTGAGGGCAAGACCATGGCCGTGCCGTTTGATACCCACGGCTGGACCTGCTTCGTGAACACGAAAGTGGTCAAAGAGGCAGGGCTTGATCCCGAGAACCTTCCCAAGAACGGCGAGGAATTCATCGCTTGGGCCAAGCAGATCACGGTCGACGAGTCAGGAAAGCACCCAGACGAGGATGGCTTTAACCCGGACAAGACCAAGGTCTGGGCTTTCTGGTACACCTGGCCTCGTTTCAGCATGCCTACGACATGGTTCCAGTATGGCGGCGGCGCTTTCGATCCGAAGGCCAATAAAGCGACGCTGAACACCGCCGAGAGCGTTGCGGCCGTCCAGTACTGGCACGATCTGATGTACGAGCATCGGGTGGTCCCACCCGCCTTGCCTGGAGTGCCATGGGCAGGCGACGTCTATAAGACCGATTCGCTGGCCATCATGTGGGAGGGCACCTGGAGCCTCAACTACTTCAGGGACAACCCCGATGTGGCTGAGCACACCATCTGCGTGCCGATCAACTCGTTGGCCCCCGATGGCCGGCAGGGGCAGAAGATTGACTCGCACATCTTGTGTATCCCGACCGGCGTCCAGGAGGATGGCGTCAAGCGCGCCGCTAAGCTGATCAAGTGGCTACTGGACAACAATGCGCTGTGGGGCACTTCAGGGCAGATCCCGGCGCGCCTATCCGCGCAGCAGGATCCCGTGGTCCAGGAGATCTGGTCGGTGAAAGCCAGCGCTGAGGCGTTCCAGAAATTTGGGCGCACAGACTACCCGCACAAGGCGTTTATCGAGATCCAAACCGCCTGGGAATCTGCGGTCAGCGCCGCTTTGGCCAACACGACGCCATTGGAAGAGGCGCTGAATACCGGCAATCAGCAGATTCAGTCGATCCTGGACCGCGGCTGATCGCGCTGTGATCTTCAGTCGCGTGGCTGTTTGCCGCTAGTCCGTGGCGCGGAGCGTTGTGCCTGTTCGTCGCCCAAAGCGTGAACAGTTGCTCAGCCGCAAGGCTCCATCGCGTGACCCAGAAATCGTGGTAGAATAGGGCTGTAAGAAGGGAGGAATGAGGGGATCTGTGGGTGGCATGGTCGCTCGCAGACCCCCCTGCCTCCCGGACCTCTTGCGATTACAGAGGACCTGAAAGGGGTCGTTGGCGGATCCTGGGGATGTTATTCGGTCGGGAGAGATGAGATACGATGGCAGCGATTCGATCTATTTCCGTCAGAGCGGTCAGCACAAACAGGCGATGGATCCAATTGCGGCAGCAACTACCTAACTATCTATTCATCCTACCCCATTTGATCTTGTTCACGGTCTTTCTGGCCTGGCCAATCATACGTGGTCTGCAGATCAGCGCCTACGATTGGAAGATCATGTTGCCGTTCAAGGATCAGAGGTTCGTTGGGCTGGCCAATTTTGTGGCGTTGTGGAAAGATCCGCTGTGGTGGAAGGTGCTGAACAATACAATCAAATTCACCTTGATCACTTTGGTGCTCAATACATTATTCCCGCTTTCTGTAGCCGTCGCGCTGAAGCAGAATTTCCGCGGACGAGACTTCTTCCGGACGCTTTTCTTCGCTACCAGTTTGCTCTCGGTCTCGGCGATGGCCATCATTACAGCGCGCATCTGGGATCCTCAGCGCGGCATCCTGAACTATCTCCTCGTCGATATCCTGGATTTGCCCCGTATCCAATGGCTGGGAAGCTCTCAGACTGTGTTGCCCACCCTGGCGGTGACGACCGTCTGGTGGACGTTCGGTTTTCCCATGCTAGCGTTTCTGACCGCGCTTCAGAATATTCCGGAGCAGATCTATGAGGCGGCTAAGATCGATGGGGCTGGCCCCTGGCAGACCTTCACGAGGATCACAGTGCCCCTGATCACGCCTACGACGCTGTTTGTGGTCTCCACGCAATTCATTGCGCAGATGCAGATGTTCGGCCAGGCGTACATCCTGACTGGCGGCGGCCCTGGACACGAATCACGCACGGTGATGATCTATCTCTACGAGACGGCCTGGAAATTCTTCCGGATCGGCTATGCTTCCACGATGGCCGTGGTGATAGCTGCCCTGATGATCGTTGCGACGCGGGTTTGGTTCGCCGTGTTCCGTAGCCGGTTTGAGTACTAGGAGCGTCTTATGACAGATCAAGCCTTGGCTCGTGTGGTTCCCCCGCGGCGCTTCCGTCTTCCAGTTTCCACCATTTTGCTGTGGCTTATCCTGACTCCCATCGGGTTCACGCTGGTCGTACCGGTCTGGTACATGGTGGCCAAAGCGTTCACGCCGGAGATCAATCAGCTCAAGTGGCCGATCGTTTGGGCGCCCGATCCCTTTACCCTGGAGAACTTCCAGCATATCTTCGCCGATAGAACGCTGCCGATCATGCGCTGGATGATGAATAGCTTCCTGGTCACCGGCGTCGGGACCGCATTGGTGCTGTTCCTCTCCGCTCTCAGCGCCTACGGTTTCGCCAGGCTCCAGTTCCCCGGCCGCGATCTGATCTTCTTCGTCCTTCTCATCAGCATGATGGTGCCAGGTGTTGCGACCCTGATTCCCACCTTCCTATTGCTGCGCGATCTCAAATTGCTCGATAACTACTTTTCGCTGTGGCTCCCCGGCGCTGCCAGCGTGGGGGCGATTTTCTTCCTGCGTCAGCAGTTCTTCGCGGTGCCTCATGAGTTGGAGGACGCTGCGGTGATCGACGGCGCGGGACGATTTCGCGTGTTCTGGCAGGTCTGCCTTCCCTTGGTGCAATCGGCGCTGATCGCCCAGGGCATCTTGACGGCGATGGCCTTCTGGAACGATTTGTACTGGCCCTTGATCACTTTGAGCACTCGTGAGCTGCTGACCCTGCCGGTGGGCCTGATGGTGCTCAGTCAGGGCAGCTACATCCAGCGTGGGCTGGCCTTCGCCGGCGGTTTCCTCGCGACCGTGCCTCCCTTGCTCATTTACGCTATCTTCCAGCGTCAGATCATTCAGGGTATGGCTACGGCTGGTCTGGCCGGACGGTAATCGCCTATCTGAAAACCGCATCGGGGTAGACGAAAGCAGCGCCTCCGTCTACCCCAGCAACTTCGTGATCCAACCCCGTCTCCTCCAGCCGCGCTCTGCCATACCTCTTGCGCGTTGCGCGTGGGGTGTTTGGATCACGGAGGCGCGAAGGCTCACGGAGAACACGAAGCGCGAAGAGCACGAAGACCCCATTCGCGGCGGCCTCCTTCGCCTCTTTGCGGTGAAAAACGTTATTCTCGATAATGTCTGGCGTGGTCAAGTAACACTAAGGCTTTGCCGAAAAATAACTTTTCCATTTTATGGTATGCTCACACCCAAATACTGCTGCCACTCTTGAGTTGACTCAACAGTGCTTGGGTGTGAGGAAATGAAAACCAAGAAACCCTTTGAGCATAAGTGTAGTTGTCCAACCTGTCGTCGTCATCCTTACAGTGCCACCGCCAAAGAGCATCGAGCGATCAATCGAGTGATGCTGAGGTTAGATGAAAAGAATCGTCGCCGGTTTGCAGGCGTGTTGGCGCTGCAATGGGGTCGAGGCGGCCTTGAACGCGTGAGCGAGGTGACTGGATTGAGCCGCCCGACGATTCGGCGGGGCCGACAAGAAGTCCAAAGAACTGAAAGTGCGGCGGAGCGTAACCGGGTTCGCAAAAGCGGTGCCGGGCGTCCTCCGGTTGAAAAAAACAGCCTGGAATACTGAAGGCGTTGGACGAACTGGTAGAAGATGCCACGGCGGGCGATCCCGTGCGCGGGGTGAAGTGGACTAAGAAGACATCGCGCAAATTGAGCCAGGAGTTGAAGCGACAGGGCTACCAGGCCGAAGCCGACACGGTGCGGCGATTGTTGCATGAGCAGGGTTATGTTTTGCGGGCTAACCGCAAGCGGCTGGGCAAAAAGCAAGATCCCGACCGTGACCGGCAAATGCGCTATCTGGTTCGCAAACGTCGAGCGCACCGAAAAAAGGGGCTGCCCGCAATATCGATTGACGCCAAACAGCGTGAGTTGATTGGAAACTTCAAAAATCCGGGGCGCACTTGGCGACAGACGCCCTTGGAGGTGCTGGAGGATGATTATCCCAGCGAGGCCGATGGGGTCGCCATCCCGTACGGTATTTATGATATTGGACGGAACGAAGGCTTCGTGGTGGTCGGGACATCGCACCAGACAGCCCAGTTCGCGGGAGCAGCGATTCGTTTGTGGTGGCAGAAGGTCGGCCAGCGAGTCTATCCAGGTAAGACCCATCTGTTGATCGAAGCCGATTGCGGCGGGGCAAATGGAAACCGCAGTTGGTTGTGGAAGTCTGAACTTCAACGGCTGGCCGATGAATTTGGCTTGACCATTACGGTCACGCACTTGCCAACAAATGCTTCCAAGTGGAATCCGATTGAACACAAGTTGTTTTGTCATATCGAACGAAATTGGGCTGGACAGCCCTTGGTCGATTACGAAACCATGCTCAAGTTCATCCGAACCACGCGCACAGAAACAGGCTTGCGGTGTCGAGCATATTTGGACACAACCCAGTACGAAACTGGCCTGAAGATCACCGCAGAGCGGAAATCAGAAATCAATCTTGAGCCGCATCGTGTTTTGCCACGATGGAACTACACCATCAGGCCAAACGGCGGCATCAACGAAATAGAAAAGTAATTTTTCGGCAGTGCCTAAACTGTATCAGCGGGTTTTTCGTCCAGGGTTAGCCGCGATGGTTTCCCAGCAGGCCT
>FWWM01005890.1_pt1 | contig 26248 bp, 25 predicted proteins | sample 2228351 | NCBI WGS metagenome assembly FWWM01 (sample SAMEA103939774, study PRJEB20133) | metagenome
CCTTCATTCTTACATTAAATAATCCAAAACCTGTAATTTTAACATTTTCTCCTTGTACTAAAGACTCCTTTATTGTATCAAAAACTGTTTCCACTATTTTTTGTATCTCTGTTTTTGGTAAACCCACGCGTTCAAAGATATAGTTAACAAGATCCGCTTTCGTCATTCTATCCTCCTTTGTTTTTATTGCTATTGTATCCTTTCCAAATTCTTTGAATTTTATCCTAATTTATCATGATTATGTCAAGTGAAGGCAGAATGATTGTGGGAAATTGAGATTATCATTTACTCATTACAAGCTAAATTGAGCGATTTTTTAATTTTTCCTTGCAAGCCTGCTTGTTTGTTCTTTTTTGTAATTGCGAGCGAAGCGAAATAATCTCTTTTCTAAATACATGGAGAAAAAAAGAGATTGCTTCGGGTGCTACCGCACCCTCGCAATGACAAAAAAAGAGAATACCTCGGAAGGACGGCAAAGTGGGAGCCTGTTGGGAGCCGAAGGCGTTCGATCAGCAATGACGCTTAATTCAGGTCATTAAAATTTTAGTTGATTATCACATTAATTTTGGGTTAATATAGTTATCAATAAACTATTTAAGGAGGAATAGCATTAAACTAAAAAGAGAAAATCAAATCATTGAAATCATGCCTGAAGAATTAAAGAATATTCTAAAAGAAAATCAAGCTATAGCAATTAAAGTAAATGGAGTCTTAAAGGATATTTCTTTGTTATCCTCATTAAAACCCAATGATGAAGTAGAAATAGTCAGCTTAAATAGTAAAGAAGGGCTTGAAATTTTAAGGCACAGCACCGCACATATAATGGCTCATGCAGTAAAGGAGTTGTTTCCTGATGTTAAAGTTACAATAGGACCTGCAATTGAAGATGGTTTTTATTATGATTTTGATAAAGATGAGCCCTTCACTGAAGAGGATTTACAAAAGATTGAGAAAAAAATGAAGGAAATAATAAAGGAAAGGAAAGCTTTTGTTAGAAAAGAAATTCCTAAAGCTGAGGCATTAAAACTCTTTGAATCACTTGGTGAAACATATAAGTTGGAAATTATTAATGAAATAGAAGATGATACAGTATCAATATATGAAGAAGGTGGTTTTATAGATTTATGTAGAGGTCCTCATATTCCTCATACAGGAATGGTAAAGGCATTCAAACTTTTAAATGTTGCCGGAGCTTACTGGAGGGGTGATGAAAAAAATAAAATGCTTCAAAGAATATACGGAACTGCTTTTCCCACAAAGGATGAACTTGATGAGTATCTTAAATTTCTTGAGGAAGTAAAAAAGAGAGACCATAGAAGGTTGGGAAAACACCTCAGATTGTTTGAAATAAGCGATGAAATTGGTCCGGGATTAATAATATGGCTTCCAAATGGAGCAATTATTAGAAAGGTGATAGAGGATTTCTGGAGGGATGAGCATCTGAAGGCAGGTTATCAGCTTCTGTATACGCCTCATATAGCTAAGCTTGATCTCTGGTCAAAGAGTGGTCATCTTGATTTTTACAGGGAAAACATGTTTTCTCCGATGCAAATAGATGAAGTTGCTTATCAACTCAAACCTATGAACTGCCCATTTCACATTCAGGTATATAAATCCGAACTTCGCAGTTACAGAGACTTACCATTAAGATTTGCTGAGCTTGGAACGGTTTATAGATATGAACGCTCAGGCGTGTTACATGGTCTTTTAAGAGTAAGAGGCTTTACACAGGATGATGCCCATATATTTTGTACAGAGGAGCAACTGGAGGATGAAATTCAGAAAGTTCTTGATTTTACTGTATTTATTCTTTCAACTTTCGGTTTTGATAATTATGAAATCTATATTTCAACAAGACCAGAAAAATACGTAGGCTCTCTTGAGAATTGGGAAAGGGCTACATCTGCGCTTGAGCAAGCCTTAAAAGTCAGAAATTTGCTATATCAAATAGATCCAGGAGAGGGTGTTTTTTACGGTCCAAAGATTGATATAAAAATAAAGGATGTTTTGAATAGAGCTTGGCAATGTAGCACAATTCAGGTTGATTTTAATATACCCGAAAGATTTGACATTACATATAGAGGCAAAGATGGGAAAGAGCACAGACCTATAATGATTCATAGAGCATTGATGGGTTCATTAGAAAGATTTATGGGAGTTCTTATTGAACATTACGCAGGAGCTTTCCCAATTTGGCTATCTCCAATACAGGTAGAGGTAATGTCAATTTCTGAAAAACACGTAGAATATGCTAAAGAGGTTTATGAAAAACTTATAACTCAAGGGATACGAGCAAAACTTAACATTGAAAACGAAAAGATAGGCTATAAAATCAGACAGTCAACATTGGAAAAAATTCCCTATATGTTAATACTTGGTGATAAAGAGGTTGAGACAAAAAAAATTACAGTCAGAAGAAGGGATGGCAAAAACTTTGAACTAATTGAACTGGATAAATTCATTGAAATGCTTGACGGACAAATAAAGACTAAAAAATCATTTGAGGAGGTGACACAATAGCAACAAAGGACACAAGAGTAAACGAAGCCATTAAGGCAAAGGAAGTAAGATTAGTTGATGAAAATGGAAAGCAGTTAGGAGTTGTAAATATAAGAGAGGCTTTGGCAATTGCAAGAGAGAGAGGATATGACCTTGTTGAAGTAGCACCAAATGCAAACCCGCCTGTATGTAGAATAATGGACTATGGAAAATATAAGTATCAGACAGAAAAGAAAACCTCTGCCAAAAAAACATCTACAGTTAAGGAAATAAAAATAAGACCTCAAATATCTGATCATGACCTTCAGTTAAAAGTAAAGCATATTAAAAGATTTCTTGAAGATGGAGATAAGGCAAGGGTTACATTATTTTTCAGAGGAAGGGAAATTGTTCATTCTGAACTCGGAATGAAAGTTTTTGATAAAATAAAAGCTCTTTTGATAGGTTTTCCTCATAAAATTGAACAGGAGCCAAAACTTGAAGGAAATAATATGAGCATGATTATTGCTCCGAGTAAAGATTGATAATTTCCTTAAAAATCTATTAAAATATTTGTCTAACACCTTAAAGGAGGAGATTATTTATGCCAAAAATTAAAACACACAGAGGTGCAGCAAAAAGATTTAAAGTTACAGGCACAGGTAAAATAGTCCGCAGAAGGGCAAACAAAAGCCATCTTCTTACAGGTAAGCCTTCTAAAAGAACGAGAAGATTAAGACAAGCAGCTTTAGTAGATGAGACAATGTATAAGACTGTTAGAGCACTTATTCCTTATAAATTTTAATTAAGGAGGTGGAAAATTGGGAGCCTACACTACATATCGGCCACATAAGCTAAAAAAGAAAAGAACTCATGGATTTCTCAAAAGAATGAGTACTCCTGGTGGAAGAAGAGTAATAAAAAGAAGAAGAGCTAAGGGAAGATGGAGATTAACTCCTTAGTCTCAAATATATTTCTATTTTTCATAAGAATTTACAGGAGATTTATTTCTCCATTAATGCCACCGGCATGTAGGTTTTATCCGAGCTGCTCAGAATATGCAGAGCAGGCAATAAAAAAATATGGCATAAAGGGTATTCTTCTATCTATAAAAAGAATACTAAAATGCCACCCATTTCATCCAGGAGGTTATGACCCTTTAAGGTGAGAATATGGAAAACTCAGGTTTAAGAGCAGTATTAGCAGTAATCATAAGCATGGCAATACTTTTTGGCTTTCAGTATTTTTATACAAAATACTATCAGCCTAAAAATCAGCCTGTTCAACAGCAAGAGACACAAAAGCAGGAGAAATCCGCAGAAACTCAAACTCCAGCTGTTCAGCTGCCTGTTGAGAAAAAGCCTGTGGAGAAAATTGTAAAAGATGACAAATACAGGGAAATAACAGTTGAAAATGATGTTTTCAAAGTAATACTCTCAAATGAGGGTGCAACAATTAAGCAAGTTCTATTAAAGAAATACAAAGACAATAAAGGCAATCCTGTTGTTCTTTCAGCTTCTGAAATTTCAGCCCTTTCAATTTTAAAAAATTCACAGCTTGATTATGCAAAAGCCATGTTTAATGTTGACAGTTCAAAGGCTTCATTCAGTAATTCCGAAGAAGCAGTTGTTGCTTTCAGCTATAATGATGGCGATGTTTCAATAAAAAGAAGCTTTATTTTAAACAAAACAGATTATGCAATTGATGTCAAAGATGAAATAACAGGGCTTGGGAACTACTATGTAACACTGGGTAAGGATTTTGGAATATTTGACAAGGAAGATGCATCCCACTGGGGTCCTGTTATTCTAAAAGACGCTGACAGAATTGAACTTAATCCTTCAAAGATAAAAGAGCCTACAGTTTACAAGGATGGAGTTAAATGGGTCGCTCAGGAAGATAAATACTTCTTTGCAGCTTTAACGCCAATAAGCAAAGCAAATCAGTTTGTGGTATCTACTTATAATGGAAATACTCTTGTATCAGTTGAGTTTCAGGATGGAGTTAATCATTATAAAATTTTTGCAGCTCCAAAGGAGTATGATTATTTAAAAAAGTTTAATTTAGGTCTTGAGCATATCGTAGATTTTGGATTTTTCTCAATTATTGCTCGTCCTCTATTTTGGTTTTTAAAGCTTTTATACAGCATCACATCTAATTACGGAGTTGCTATCATAATTCTTACAATCCTTGTGAGAATACCCTTTATTCCCTTAGTTAATCGTGGCCAGAAATCAATGCAGAAATTGAGTGAGCTTCAACCAAAATTAGCTCAATTAAGGGAACAATACAAAAATGATCCTCAGAGGCTTCAGAAGGAGATGATGGAGCTTTACAGAAAATACAAGATCAATCCAATGGGTGGGTGTTTACCAATACTGCTGCAGATTCCTGTGTTTTTTGCATTGTATAAAATATTGACAGTTGCGATAGAATTAAGACAGGCTCCATTTATGTTATGGATTCAAGACCTTTCTGCTAAGGATCCATATTATGTGCTTCCGATTTTGATGGGTGCTACAATGTTAATTCAGCAAAAGATGACACCTTCAACTATGGATCCAACACAACAAAAAATAATGTTGCTTATGCCAGTAGTATTTACATTCCTTTTCCTTACCTTTCCATCAGGATTGGTGTTATACTGGCTTGTAAACAATATTTTTGGAATAGCACAGCAATTTTACATTAATCAGAAAACAAAAGCCAAGGCGTGATTTCCTCGGAATTTGACACAATTGCCGCTATAAGCACTCCAATAGGAGAGGGTGGCATCGGAATCATTAGAATAAGCGGTCCTGATGCTATCTCGATTGCTGATAGAATTTTTCAGTCTACCAGAGGAATAAGACTGCATAATGTAAAAACCCACACAATCCACTACGGTTTTATCGTTGATCCAGAGACAAATGAGAGGATAGACGAAGTTCTAGTCTCAGTAATGCGTGCGCCAAACACTTACACAAAGGAAGATGTTGTGGAGATAAACTGTCACGGTGGATTTATAATCCTAAACAGAATTTTGAATATCGTCATAGAACAAGGAGCAAGGCTTGCAGAGCCGGGTGAGTTTACAAAAAGAGCTTTTTTGAGGGGAAGAATTGACCTCAGTCAGGCAGAGTCTGTTATTGACCTTATAAGGGCAAAAACTGATGAGGCTCAAAAAATAGCTCTTGAACATTTAAGTGGCAAGTTATCTCAAAAAATAAACTCCCTAAGAGATTCTTTAACAAGAATATGTGCCCATATTGAAGCCTATATTGATTTCCCTGAGGAAGACATTGATGGATTGACTGAGAGGGAGATAGAAGATGAAATAGCAAGAATTGCCGATGAGATAAAGGGGCTTATTGAAGGATACGAGGAAGGAAAGATTTATAGAGAAGGACTGACAACCGCAATTGTAGGAAAACCAAATGTTGGAAAATCCTCTCTTTTGAATGCGCTTCTGATGAAGGATAGAGCAATAGTCACTGAAATTCCAGGAACTACCAGAGATATCATTGAGGAGTATGTAAATATTAAAGGCATACCTTTAAAAATAATTGATACTGCAGGAATAAGACAGGCATATGACCTTGTTGAAGCTGAGGGAATAAAGAGAACACTTAAGGCTATTGAGGAAGCAGAATTAGTTTTGCTTGTCCTTGACTCAAGCAGAGAAATTGATAGTCTTGATATGGAGATCATACAAAAGGTTAAAGACAAGAAAGTAATTGTAATTTTAAACAAAAAAGATATCAGAAGCAAAGAATTTAATTTGCCCGAAGAGTTAAAAAATAAACCAATGGTTGAAATTTCAGCTTTAACGGGCGAGGGAATAGATGAGCTAAGAGAGCTTATATTTAACACATCAATCTCTAACAAATACAGACAGGAAGGTTTAGTGGTAACAAAATTAAGACATAAGATAGCTCTTGAAAAAGCTTTTGAAGCCCTTCAGAGTGCTCTCAAAAGTTTCAAAAACAGAGAACCTCTTGAGATTACTGCCATGTTTATCAGAGAAGCTCTTAGCTTTTTAGGCCAGATTGTTGGCATTGTCACTACCGAGGAAATACTCAATATCATATTCAGCGAATTTTGTATTGGTAAGTAATTATCCTTAAAAATATTTTTTCCGTAATTGCGAGTATCCGAAGGATGAGAAGCAATCTCTTCTTTGCAGTAAGAAAAAAACGAGATTGATTCTGTTGCTGAATCAATCTCACAATAACAATTGAGAATCACTCAAATTAGGTTTATGTTATTTAGTCTGTTGGGGTTGCAACGAAGGAGTAAGTATTTCTTGCAATGCTTTCTCATTGACCTCAACTTTATGTTTCTTCTTGAGCTCTTCAATGTAGCTGTTGAACCATTCCTGTTGTTTCTTAGCTTTTAACTGTTCTGTAAGTTGATTTTTAATCTGCTCAAACTCAACAGCAGTTCCTTTTACATCAGTAACTTTGAAAATATATATATCACCCTTTAGAGTAAGAGGCATACTAACCTGTCCTTTTCTGAGATTAAAAACTAAATTTTCAATCTGAGGATTAAGTTGTCCTTTTTTGAAAAATCCCATATCACCGCCGCTGGCTTTTGTTTTTTCATCTCTTGAGAGTTCCTTTGCTATTTTTGCAAAATCCTCCCCCTTGTCAACTCTTTCATATACTTTTTTTGCTTCATCCTCATTCTTTACGACAATCTGGCTTAACCTCACTTCTGTAGGTTTAATAAATTGGTCTTTGTTTTTCTCATAATATTCCTGAGCTTCCTTTTCAGTAACCTCTTGAATCCCTTTGATTTCCTGTTCAAGAAGCATATTGATAAGTGTTATTTTTTTGAACTCCTCAACTCTTCTTTTGAAGTCATCTGATTTTGCTAAACCTTTTTTCTTTGCCTCTTCATAAAGCACTTCTCTCTTAATCAATTCATCTTTTAGGCGATTAACTCCTTCAAGTGATGATAGAAATAGTTTGGTTTGGGGTGGAAGATTTTTCAAGTCCTCCTGTAGCTCTTGTTTTGTGAGTTTTGATGAACCTGCCTTCACTACTACTTCATCCTTACCTTTGCTGCATGAGAAGATAAAACTGAGTAAAAAAATGCAAACAATGATTTTAAAAAGCTTCATTTTAAACTCCTTTCCTCTTTGAAATATTGCTAAACCTTAGATTTTTATTAAAACAAATATCACAATTTAAATGCAACTTAAACTAATTGATTCTATAAATGTCGTTAAGAATTAAGCAAAACGATTAGGAAGTAATTTCGCCTTTTATGAGATTGCTTCGGTATCCTAACGGATGCCTTTCAATGGCGAAAAAATAATATCAATTGAACTTGAGAATCGCTCAATCAGGTATAAAAAGCATGGCAACTCATTATAAGACGAGCTGCCATGCTTTTTATAAGCTATAGTAAGTCTAAATTACAATGTAGCCTTTGAGACTTTTGCTCCCTTTTCCTTTAATTTTGCGTGAGCGGCTGCCAGTTTTGCTATAGGAACTCTGTAAGGTGAACAACTTACATAGTTCAAACCGATTTTATGGCAAAACTCAATGGATGCAGGATCACCGCCATGCTCTCCACAAATACCAAGCTTGAGATTTTTGTTGACCTTTCTTCCCTTTTTCACTGCAATCTCCATAATCTGTCCAACACCCTCTGTATCAATTGAGATAAAAGGATCTTCAGGTATAATTTTATTGTCAATATAATATGGTAAGAACTTACCTGCATCATCTCTTGAAAGTCCGTATACGGATTGGGTTAGGTCATTTGTTCCAAATGAGAAAAATTCTGCCTCGGTGGCAATCTGATCAGCTGTAATTGCTGCACGAGCAAGTTCTATCATAGTTCCAACTGTGTATTTTACTTTAATGCCATATGATTGCATTACATCTTCTGCAGTCTTTACAACAAGTTCTCTCATTATTTTTAGTTCATTAACATGTGCAACCAGTGGAATCATTATTTCAGGAATTACCTTTATTTTTTTCTTTGCAAGTTCGCAGGCTGCCTCCATAATTGCTCTCACCTGCATCTCATAAATTTCTGGATATGTGATTCCAAGCCTACATCCTCTATGTCCAAGCATTGGATTAAATTCTGCCAATGCTTTAACTTTTGCCTTTATCTTTTGTACTGAAACGCCTGTGTCCTTTGCCAAAATTTCAATTTCTTCATTAGTCTTTGGTATGAATTCATGAAGTGGTGGATCAAGTAGTCTGATTGTAACAGGTAAGCCTTTCATCTCCTTGAAAATTCCGATGAAATCTTCTTTCTGGAAGGGTTTTATTTTATCAAGAGCTTTTTTTCTCTCATCAACTGTATTTGCTAAAATCATCTCTCTGAAAGGTGTAATTCTTTCGGCTTCAAAAAACATGTGTTCTGTTCTGCAAAGTCCAATTCCTACCGCTCCGAAATCCCTTGCAACACGGGCATCTTTCGGAGTGTCAGCATTAGCTCTTACCTGAAGTTTACTTATTTTTTCAGCCCATTTCATTATCGTGTAGAATTCTTTTGGCAGTTTTGGCATTACAAGTGGTGCCTGACCAAGAATAACCTCTCCTGTTGTTCCGTTTAGGGTTATAAAATCTCCTTCACTGACCTTTATATCTCCGACTGTAAAATATTTTTCCTCTTCATTGATATTTACTGCTCCGCAGCCAACAACACAGCACTTGCCCATTCCTCTTCCAACAACCGCAGCATGAGATGTCATGCCTCCACGAGCTGTGAGTATTCCCTCAGCTGCAGCCATTCCACCAATATCCTCTGGTGAGGTTTCATCTCTTACAAGAATAACTTTTTCACCATTTGCTGCCCATTCTTCAGCGTCCTTTGCAGTAAAAACAACCTTACCCACCGCAGCTCCGGGGCTTGCAGGAAGTCCCTTTGCAATGACTTTAACCTTTGCATTTGGATCAATAGTAGGATGAAGGAGTTGATTTAGCTGTTCAGGTTCTATTCTTAAAAGTGCTGTTTTCTTGTCAATAAGCTTTTCATTTACCATATCTACTGCAATTTTAATTGCAGCTGCGGCTGTTCTTTTTCCTACTCTTGTCTGAAGCATATAAAGCTTTCCTTCTTGAACTGTAAACTCTATGTCAAGCATATCTCTATAATGCTTTTCAAGCTTTTTCACTATATTTTCAAGCTCAGAGTACACTTTTGGCATTCTCTTTTTGAGCTCATCAATTTTCATTGGAGTTCTAATACCTGCAACAACATCTTCACCCTGAGCATTTGGTAAAAATTCGGCAAAGAACTTCTTCTCTCCTGTAGAAGGGTCTCTTGTGAAACCAACGCCTGTTCCTGAATTTTCTCCCATATTTCCGAAAACCATAGCAACAATATTGCACGCTGTGCCAAGATCATCAGGAATACCGTGAAGTCTTCTATAAGTTACTGCTCTATCACCAAACCATGAAGCAAAAACTGCTTCAATTGCCATTTTTAATTGCTCATAAGGGTCTGAGGGAAATTCTTTTCCAGTTTCCTTTTTATAGATAGCTTTAAAATTTTTTACAAGATCTTTAAGTGTTGCCACATCAAGGTCAGCATCAGATGCTACACCTTTTTTCTTTTTTACTTCATCAAGCAGATCCTCAAATTTTTTTCTATCTATGTCAGAAACGATGCTTCCAAACATTGTTATAAATCTTCTGTATGTATCATAAGCAAAACGCTCATTGTTTGTTTTTTCTATTAAACCTCTTAAAGTTTCGTCATTTAAGCCAAGATTTAAAACTGTATCCATCATACCCGGCATTGAAAACTTTGCTCCAGACCTTACTGAAACAAGCAATGGTTTTTTGGGATCTCCAAATTTTGATCCCATTGATTTTTCAACTTTTTTAAGATTAGTAAGAACCTCATCCCACATTCCCTCTGGAAACTTCTTTCCATTTTTAAAATACTCACGGCAAGCCTCAGTTGTGATTGTAAAACCAGGTGGCACAGGAATTCCAAGATTTGTCATTTCGGCAAGTCCGGCTCCTTTTCCACCTAATAAATCCTTCATCTGACCTGTTCCTTCAGCCTTACCATCTCCGAAGTAGTAGACATATTTTTTCTTTAGATTAGTTTTTTTGGTTTTTGAAGTTGCTTTGGCAGTTTTTTTTGTTTTTTTTAACTTCGATGCCATTTTAGGCTCCTCCCCATTTAATTTATTAAATGCTATTCATAATACTATGAAAATAAGAATTTTTTCAAGAAAAATTAAAGCTCAAAATCAAAAGAGCAAGGTACTCTCTTAATCCTTTGACTGTTAGATAAAAACTACTGAATTTGGGTAAAAAGTCATAGATATTATAACTGCCACGAATCTTAAAATCTGTTGGATACGGCAAAACTTCTATCCCAGCTTTATTGAATAATTTTTTTGCCCTTTGCATGTGATAAGCAGAGGTTACAAGGATGACTTTCTTAAAATTTTTTTCCTTGCATATATGAGACACATAAATAGCATTCTCTGAAGTATCTCTACTTTTCTTTTCAACAATTAGATTTTCCCTTTCAAGCCCAATTTTTACTAAAAAATCAGATATAAACAGGGCATCTGCAATTTTTCCCTCACCAGCTCCTCCTGAGACAATAATTGGAAGTTTTGTTTTTTGATGAATAAAATACGCAGAGATTGTTCTGTTTGCTGTATCCTCTGAAAATGAATTTTCATTCCTTACACCACCACCCAAGACAACAATAGCATCTGCCTCTAGAGTCTTAGGAGTTTCATATTTTTTCTCAAGGGGATAAAAAATTAAATCTTTTGCAGGTTCAATTGAGATTAAATACAAAAATAAAGCAGAACAAATTGCTATAAGGCGAATGGATTTTTTTTTGTTCTCAACAAAAGAAATAAAGATAAAAATCAAAATAAAAAGACCTGGCGGAAGAATCAGGGATATCAAAAGTTTTTTGAGAAAAAACATAACAAAATTTAGTATAACAAAATTTTTCTTGACTTTTTATTTTCAATTCTTTCAAATTAACCTTCATGGAGAAAATATTTATAAAGCCGCAAAAAAGATTTGGTAGTCTGTGGATTTACAAAAACGAAATAGTCTCTGACATAGAAAACATTGAGCCTGGAAGCATTGTCAAAGTCTATGAATACAAAAGGGAAAAAATTATTGGCACAGGCTACATCAATCCAAAATCAGTAATTTCAATCAGGCTCTTGAGTTTTCACGATGAAAAAATAGACGATGAATTTTTGAAAAAAAGAATTCAGAAAAGCATCCAATATCGGCAGGAATTTTTAGGACTAAAAGGAAGCTACAGAGCTGTTTTTAGTGAGTCTGATATGCTTCCAGGGCTTATCGTTGACAAATATGAAAATTGTCTTGTAATGCAGATTTCAACTGCTGGCATGGAAAGATTAAAAGATAAGATTTTAAGCATTTTTGATGAAATATACTCTCCAGAAACTATAATTCTCAAAAATGACTCTCAGGCAAGATTGAAGGAAGGACTTGAAATTGAAAGGAAAATCGTAAAAGGAAATATAGACGAACTGCCCATCATACATGAAGATGATGTCAGATTTATCATAGACCCTATTCATGGGCAAAAAACAGGCTTTTTCCTTGACCAAAGGGAAAACCGACTATATTTAAAGCAAATCATAAACTCAGGTGAAGGACTTGACCTTTTCTGCTATCTTGGTGCATGGAGCGTGCATCTGGCAAAGAGAGGAGCTTCAGTAACAGGAATAGATAGCTCAGATAGGGCTATAGAACTTGCAAAAAAGAATGCAGAAATTAATAATCTTTCAGATAGATGTAAATTCATAAAAGCAGATGCCTTTGATTATCTTAAATGGGAAATAAAAAAGGGCAACAAATATGATTTTATTATTGCAGACCCTCCAGCATTTGTAAAATCAAGGTCAGAAAAAAGGGATGCAATTCAAGGTTATTTAAATCTAAATCTTATGTGTGTCAAGCTTTTGAAAAAAAATGGTATTTTAATTACTTCTTCATGTTCCCAGCACATATCTGAAATGGATTTTTCAGAAATAGTTAAAGAGGCATTTTTGCGTAACAGAAAAACAGGAGTCTGTATCTACAAAGGCACTCAAAGCAAAGACCATCCTGTGCTTTTGTCAATGCCAGAGACGATATATTTAAAGTGTTTTATAGTAAAAGCATTTGACTAATCTGAGCAATTTTACTTAAACTATTAAATTATGCGAACGAAATTTTGTGTTGCCAATTGGAAGATGCATAAGACTTTAGCGGAGGCTGTTGATTTTATCAATCAATTTTTACCGCTTGTTGAAGGTATTAATGACAGAGAGATTGGCATAGCTCCTACATTTCTTTGTATTGATAGTGTTGGTAGAAAATTAAAAAACACAAACATAAAACTATGTGCGCAGAATGTTTTTTATGAAAATCAAGGTGCCTATACAGGTGAGATATCTCCATTGATGCTTAAGGATATGGGTGTAGATTATGTAATCATCGGACATTCTGAAAGGAGAAAATATTTCTACGAAACCGATGAAATAATCAATAAGAAAATAAAAGCCTGTATAGGACAGAATTTAAAAGTAATCTTCTGCATTGGCGAAACCATAGAAGAAAGAAAAAGCAATAAAACATTTGAAGTGCTAAAAAGGCAGATACAAAAGGGAGTTGAGGGAATAGATAATCCTGAGCCTATTGTAATAGCCTACGAGCCTGTTTGGGCAATAGGCACAGGAGTTGTAGCAACAGAGGAGCAAATAAAAGAGACTCATGCTTTTATCAGAGAAATGTTGGTCAACCTATTTGGTAGTGGTTCTGATAGAATAAGAATACTTTATGGAGGAAGTGTGACGCCTGAGAATATAAAATCCATTATGACAATAGAAAATGTTGATGGAGTTTTAGTTGGAGGTGCAAGTTTAGACCCGATAAAGTTTGCAAAAATTGTAAAATTTGATAAATAGTGGAGGAATTATGAAAACATTACTTTTATTTTTTCACATAATCATTTGCTTTGTTATGATTGCAGTCGTTCTGCTCCATAGAGGAAAGGGAGCAGATTTAGGAGCTGCTTTTGGTGGTGGTTCATCACAGACACTTTTTGGACCAAGAGGAGCAGCAACTTTTTTAAACAAAGTAGCAATTGGAGTTGCGGTATTATTCATGGTTTCATCCTTATTTCTTGCCTACTTTACAACAAGAACAAAATCAGTTGTTCCAGAAAAAGTTCCTGTACAGACTCAACCAGTTCAAACGCAGCCTGCTCAGCAACTCCCAGCAGAGCCACCGCCCGGAGAACAGCCCAAACAAAAGTAATGTTCAAAAAATATGGCAAAATTTTTTTGCTTCTTTTCCTTTTTCTCTTTGCTTGTCAAAAAGCTCCTGATGTAAAAGAGCCATTTTCTCTTACTGGAGCATCATCGGCAGATGCAAAAAGGCTTCTTCCCCTGTTTGCCTCAGACTCTGCAAGTGCTGATATTAGCGGAAGAATTTTCAATGGTCTAACTAAGTATGACAAAGACTTAAATATAGTTGGTGATTTAGCAGAAAGCTGGACAATATCAAAGGATGGAAAAGAAATTGTCTTTTATTTGAGGAAAGGAATTAAATGGCATGATGGAGTTGAAATTACTGCAGATGATGTGATTTTTACCTATCAAGCAATAACAAATCCTAAAAATCCCACTCCCTACAGCAGTAACTATGGTCCTGTTAAGCAAGTAGAGGCTGTTGATAAATACACAGTTAAAGTAGTTTATGAAAAGCCCTTTGCTCCTGCATTGGAGTCTTGGGGAATGGGTATTCTACCAAAACATCTTCTTGATGGCAAAGAGCTTTTTAATTCTCCATTGAACAGAAAACCTGTTGGCACAGGTCCATACAAAATGAAAGAATGGCTAACAGGACAGAGAGTTATTTTGGAAAGAAACACGGAATACTTTGAGGGAGTGCCTTTTTTTGAGAGGTTTATTACAAGGATTATTCCTGATCCTTCCACAATGTTTCTTGAACTTAAGTTTGGAGGAATAGATTTTATGGGATTAAACCCTGCGCAATATAAATATTACGGTGAAAAATCTACTTTTAAAAAATACTTCAATGTATATAGATACCCCTCATTCGGCTATACTTACATAGGTTATAATCTTAGAAATCCACTTTTTTCAGACAAGAGGGTTCGTCAGGCAATTGCCCATGCAATAAATAAAAAAGACATCATTGAAGGAGTTCTTCTCGGATACGGAACTCCTTGCACTGGTCCTTTTCCTCCATCCTCATGGGCTTTTAATCCTGATGTAAAAGATTTTGAATACAATCCCGAAAAGGCAAAAAAGATTTTAACTGAACTTGGATGGTCTATGGGCAAGGATGGTGTTTTGGTGAAAAATGGATTAAGATTCTCCTTTATACTGCTTGTTAATCAGGGAAATGAAGCAAGGCTTAAAACCGCCCAGATAATTAAAGAGCAGTTGAAAAAAGTTGGAATTGAATTAAATATAAGAGTGCTTGAATGGCAGTCTTTCCTTGAACTTGTAACAAAAAGACAGTTTCAGGCTGTTCTTCTTGGTTGGTCTTTGTCCAGAGACCCAGATTTATACGATATATTTCATTCTTCAAAAACTAAGCCAGGCGAGTTTAATTTTGTGGGCTACAGTAATCCTGAGGTAGATAGGCTTATTGAAAGAGCAAGGGAAATCCTTGACAGGGATGAGAGAAAAAAGCTTTACAGAAAAGTTCATGCTTTAATTACAGAAGACCAGCCATATACATTTCTATATGTTCCTGATACAATTATAGCTGTAAACAAAAGAATCAAGGGAATTGAGCCAACTGTTGCTGGAATCTGGCATAACTATATCCACTGGTATGTGCCAAAAAACAGGCTTGAATGGTATAATTAATAGTAGCTATTTTTCGTTGGATAATAGCTCCTTAATGTTAAATTTGGGAGGTTTTGCAAATTATGAATAGATTTAAGTTCATCAAAATCCTTTTTTTATTTTTTTCTTTTAGTCTTTTTTCAATTATTAACCAAAATGCATTTTTTACCACTGCATTTGCTTCAGAGGAGCTTGTTTCAAAGCTTGAAGATGCATATAAAAACATAAGTGATGCGAGCGGAAAGTTTACCCAAACATCATACATAAAAGATTTGGATAAAACCCAAAAGTTTACAGGTAGATTTTTCATCAAGGGCGATAAAATAAGATGGCAGTATCAAGGAGAATTCTCGCATGTGGTTTATTTAAACAAGACATCGCTTATTGTCTATGACAAAGCAAGAAAACAGGCAATTAAGAGCAGTTTTACAGAGGATAAATACGGTCAGCTTCCCCTTGCACTTCTCTCAAGAATGGCAGTAATTCAAAGGGATTTTGAAATAATAAAAAATTCTGATAGTTCTCTTTTGCTTACTCCAAAGAGTAAAATGGGAAATATTAAAAAGATTGAAATTGTTCTCCATGATGAGAGTTTCCCAGTAAAATCACTTAAAGTAACTGACATTCATGAAAACACTATAAAAATTGATTTTTACTCAGTAAAGATAAATACAAATTTAAAAGACTCTATCTTTAAATTTGTTCCGAAACAAGATGACACAGTTCTAAGTTATTAAATTCTTTAAACTCAAAGGGGAGGACAAAATGGCTAAAAGAAAAGTTGCCATTACTATGGGAGATCCTGCAGGAGTTGGTCCTGAAATAATTGTTAAAGCATTTGCCCAAGAGGATATTTATAAAATATGCAATCCCATTGTTATTGGAGATAGAGCAGTTATAAAGGAGATAATTAAAAAAACTGAGATGGACTTTGACCCTGACAACATAGAAATACTAAATCTCAACGAAGTAAAAAATCCTTCCAAATTACCTAAGGGTGTTCCAACTGAAGAATCAGGCAGAGCATCTTTTTCCTATATCAGAAAAGCTATAGAACTTTACAGGCTTGGCATCATTGAAGCAATTGTCACATGTCCTATTTCAAAAACTGCTCTCAAAATGGCTGGACTTCCATGGATGGGACATACGGATATGCTTGCAGAGTTTACAGAAACACAGGATTATGCAATGGCTTTCTACAGTGAATCCCTAAAGGTTATTCTTGTAACAATTCATGTTCCTCTCAAGGATGTTCCGCATTTGATAAAAAAGGAGAAAGTTATCAAAACAATATTTTTTGCAAAAAAAGCCTGCGACATGCTTGGAGTTTCTGAACCACGAATTGCAGTGTGTGGACTTAATCCCCATGCTGGTGAACAAGGACTTATGGGAAGAGAGGAGATTGAAGAGATAACACCTGCAATAAATGAAGCAAAAGCTTTTGGTATAAATGTATCCGGTCCTTATGCTGCTGATTCTGTTTTCTGGAGAGCAAAAAACGGAGAATTTGACATGGTAGTTGCAATGTATCATGATCAAGCACTTGCACCTTTTAAACTCGTTGTCTTTGACAGGGGTGTAAACTTTACAGTAGGGCTTCCTTTTATAAGAACTTCTCCAGATCACGGAACAGCCTATGATATTGCATGGCAGGGAAAGGCAGATCCAACAAGCCTCATTGAGGCTGTGAAACTTGCATCAAGGATGGTGATACAGTGAAGCTTTTTTCACCCTTTGAAATCAAATCAATCAAAATGAATAACCGTATTGTTCGTTCTGCTACCTATGAAAAAATGGCTGATGAAGATGGCTTTGTAACAGAAAAACTTATTGATTTTTACGTCACCCTTGCAAGAGGAGGAGTAGGACTCATAATTACTGGTAATGCCTTGGTACATATTTCTGGAAGAAGTGCACCAAAAATGCTTTGCATCCATAATGATTTTTACATTGAAGGCTTGAAAAAGCTTACTAAGGCTGTTCATGATGAAGGTGGTAAAATAGTAATACAGCTTAATCATGGTGGAAGACAGTGCGCCTCTGTATTTCTTGGTGGAAAGAAACCCGTTGCACCTTCCTCTGTTTTTGAGCCTGTCTATAAAGTTACACCAAAAGAACTTACCCAAGAGGAGATATGGGAGATCATAGAAGCCTTTGGTAAAGCTGCAAAGAGAGCAAAAGAAGCTGGCTTTGACGGTGTTCAGATTCACGGAGCTCACGGATATTTGATTAATCAATTTCTCTCACCATACACAAACAGAAGAAATGACTACTGGGGAGGAGATGAGGAAAGGAGATTTCATTTTCTTGAAGAAGTTTATCAAAGTATAAGAGACCATGTTGGATATGACTATCCAGTGATGATAAAGCTCAATGCCTGTGATTTCATAGAAGGAGGGCTAATAGTAGAGGAAAGTCTGAGAATAGCAAAAAGGCTTGAAAATCTTGGCATAGATGCAATTGAAGTAAGTGGAGGGATTGTTGAATCAAAACCTGAGGAAAGACCTGTAAGGCCAAAGATTGACTCTACTGAAAAAGAGGCTTACTTTAGAGAATACGCAAGGGAATTCAAAAAGAATCTCAAAGTTCCTATAATGCTTGTTGGTGGAATTCGTTCCCGTTCTGTGGCAGAGGATATTCTGCAAAAAAATGATGCTGATTTAATTTCTCTTTCAAGACCGCTTATTATTGAACCTGATTTGCCAAAAAAATGGGCTCAGGGTAAGGAAAAATCTGACTGTATATCCTGCAATGGATGCATGAGATTTATGAAATTAGAATATGTAAGATGCACATACCTTGAAAAAAAGAAGTGATTTGCTTTAATTTATCCTATAAAAAATTCAAGGAGGCTTGCTTTGGAGCTTCATAAATTAACATTGGTAGAATTGGCGAAAATGATTCATCGTGGAGAAGTCAGACCCCACGAAATTTTAATTGATGTTTTCAAAAGAATTCAGGAAGTTGAAGGAAAAGTCAAGGCATACATAACTCTTACAGTTGAAAAAGCCTATGAAATGGCAAAGGATGCAGAGGATGCTATTTTTAATGGAAAACAAAAATTGCTTACGGGAATTCCCATTGCAGTAAAGGACAATATCTGCACAAAGGGAATAAGAACAACATGTGCGTCAAACATACTATATAACTTCTATCCTCCCTATGAAAGCACTGTTACCACTAAACTTCTCAGCCAAAAATATGTAATGCTTGGTAAAACTAACATGGATGAGTTTGCAATGGGTTCATCAACTGAAAATTCTGCATTCCATAAAACCAGAAATCCATGGGATTTAGAGAGAGTCCCAGGTGGAAGTTCAGGAGGAAGTGCTGCTGCTGTGGCTGCAGATGAATGTATAGCTGCTCTTGGCTCTGATACAGGAGGTTCAATCAGACAACCAGCAGCATTCTGCGGAGTTGTAGGACTTAAGCCAACTTATGGAAGGGTCTCTCGTTTTGGACTCATTGCCTTTGCATCATCCCTTGACCAGATTGGACCAATTACAAAATGCGTTGCTGATTCAGCAATAATGATGAATGTTATAGCAGGATATGACCCCATGGATTCAACTTCTGCTCCTATTGAGGCTTCAGATTTCACAGAATTTCTTGGCAGAGATGTTAAAGGCTTAAAAATTGGAATTCCCAAAGAGTATTTTATAGATGGAATGGACAGGGATGTTGAGATAAAAATAAGGGAAGCTATAAAACAACTTGAATCACTTGGTTGTATTCCTGTTGAAATATCTCTTCCTCATACTGAATATGCTGTTGCCACATATTATATTGTTGCGACATCTGAAGCATCATCAAACCTTGCAAGGTATGATGGTGTAAAATACGGACTCAGAGCACCGGGCAAAGACCTCCTTGAAATGTATATGAAAACAAGGAGTAAAGGCTTCGGGGCAGAGGTAAAAAGAAGAATTATGCTTGGAACATACTCCCTTTCCGCAGGCTATTACGATGCCTACTACAAAAAAGCTCTTCAAGTAAGGACTTTGATAAAGAGGGACTTTGAGAAAGCATTTGAGAGTGTTGACTACATAGTTACTCCAACTTCTCCAACACCAGCATTTCGGATTGGAGAAAAAATAGATGATCCGCTTCAGATGTATCTTTCTGATATATTTACAATTTCAGTTAACCTTGCAGGTGTTCCTGCAATATCAATTCCATGTGGATTTAGCGGAGATGGACTTCCTATAGGGCTTCAAATAATAGGAAGACCATTTGACGAAGCTGGAATACTACAGCTTGCATATGCCTATGAGCAATCAACAACATGGCATAAAATAAAACCAAATCTTTAAAAGGAGAGAACATGCAATACGAAGCAGTAATTGGATTGGAAGTACACGCTCAACTTTTAACAGAAAGCAAAATATTCTGTGCTTGTGCAACTAAATTTGGGGCTGACCCAAACACTCAGGTATGCCCTGTATGTCTTGGAATGCCGGGAGTACTTCCTGTTCTAAATATAAAGGCAGTCGAATATACAATTAAAACAGGACTTGCAATGAACTGCAGAATTGCTCCATATAGCAGGTTTGCAAGAAAAAACTACTTTTATCCAGACCTTCCAAAGGGCTATCAAATAAGTCAATATGAACTTCCTCTCTGTGAGGATGGATATCTTGAAATTACTGTTGATGGAAGGAAGAAAAAAATTAGAATAAAGCGAATTCATCTTGAAGAAGATGCTGGTAAAAACATTCATGACCCTTCAGGATATAGCTTTGTTGATTTCAACAGAACAGGTGTGCCATTGATGGAAATTGTCTCAGAGCCAGATATTTCCTCACCAAAGGAAGCAGCGATTTACATGAAAAAGCTAAGAACAATTCTCAGATATCTTGGTGTATGCGATGGAAATATGGAACAGGGCTCACTAAGATGCGATGCAAATGTCTCAGTAAGACCTTTAGGCTCAACTGAGTTTGGAGTAAAAACAGAGCTTAAAAACATTAACTCATTTAGATATGTTGAGAAAGCTTTGGAGTATGAAATACAGAGGCAAATAAAACTAATTGAGAGAGGGGAAAAAATAGTTCAAGAGACAAGGCTTTGGGATCCACAGACAGGGAAAACCTTTTCAATGCGTTCAAAAGAAGAAGCCCATGATTATAGATACTTTCCTGAGCCAGACCTTGTACCCGTGGTAGTCTCTGATGAATGGATTGAAAAAATAAAAGAAGATATGCCAGAGTTGCCTGATGCAAAGATTGAGAAATTCATGCAGGAGTATGGATTGCCTGCATATGATTCTGAAATTCTGACAGAAGAAAAGGCTTTAGCAGAATGGTTTGAAGAAGCTGTTCGGTTAGGAGCAAAGCCTAAAGAAGCTGCAAACTGGATAATGGTTGAGCTTTTGAGACTTATTAATGAAGAAGGCAAAGAGATTACAGAGTGTCCCTTAAAACCTTCCCAGTTAGTTGAACTTCTCAATCTTATTGAGAAAGGCGTAATTAACAGAAACACTGCCAAAGAAGTTTTTGAAGAGATGTACAAGACAGGAAAAAGTGCGGAGCACATAGTTAAAGAAAAGGGACTAACTCAGATATCCGATGATGCAGTGATTATGGAGGCAATCAAGGAAGTTTTAAGCAAAAATCCAAAAGAAGTAGAAAGATTTAAAGCTGGTGAGGAAAAACTCGTTGGATTTTTTGTAGGACAGGTTATGAAGCTTACGAAAGGAAAAGCCAACCCAAAATTGGTCAATCAATTGCTTTTAAAAGCATTGAAGGAGGTATGACCATGAGACTATGTATATTTGTTATTTCAATCCTTTTATTATTTTCATCTTCAGCATTTGCCTTGAAATGCGACAAATGTCACAAAGATGAAAAAAGCCTGCAAAATATTTTTGCAGACAGAGGAGTAAAATCAAAGGCAGAGCTTTTTAATATTTTGAGAAACGGTAAAATGTCAAAAATTCATAAGAACATTAATGATGAAGAGATAAACGAAGCTGCTAAGTTTATGAATTTAAAATAAAATTATATAACCTCAAGCCAGTGCTTATATTTTGGATTTTTGCCTTTGACTACATCAAAGAATAGGTTTTGAATATTTTCTGTGATTGGTCCACGACTACCTTTTCCAATTAATCTTCCATCCACTTCTCTGATTGGAGTAATCTCAGCAGCTGTGCCTGTAAAGAATGCCTCATCGGATATATAAAGCTCATCCCTTGTAAAGCGTTCTTCTTTTACTTCCAATCCCAAATCCTTGGCGAGTGTTATCACTGTATCTCTTGTAATGCCTTCCAGAATTGATGTTAGCGGTGTAGTTTTTAGGATACCTTTTCTGATCACAAAGATATTCTCTCCACTTCCTTCTGAAACATAACCTTCTGTGTCAAGTAAAACTGCCTCATCATATCCACATGAGATGGCTTCCATTTTTGCAAGCTGACTATTTACGTAGTAACCTGCAACCTTACCTCTTGACATATTTGAGTTAACATGATTTCTTATGAAGGAGGAAGTTTTGACTCTAATCCCTTTCTGCAGCCCCTCTTCTCCGAGATAAGCACCCCAACTCCATACAGCAATCGCAACCTGCACAGGATTATTTTTTGGATAAACGCCCATGTTCCCATAACCTACAAAAACTATAGGTCTTATATAGCAAGACTCCATTTTATTTATCCGAATAGTTTCTTTAATTGCTTCAAAAATCTCTTCTTCTGTGAAAGGAATTTGTAATGTAAATATATGGGCTGATTTAAAGAGTCTTTCAACATGCTCTTTTAGACGAAATACAGCAGGACCATTATCTGTCTTGTAACATCTAATTCCCTCAAAAACAGCCAGTCCGTAATGGAGTGAATGGGTAAGGACATGAACCTTTGCATCATCCCAATCAACAAACTTTCCATCCATCCATATTTTATCTGTTTTCGGAACCATAAGATATATTAAACAAAATCCCTTTAAAAAATGTCAAGCTTAAATCCAAAAAAGATTGAAAGGGAAAAATTGACATAGACACTCTTCACTGCGAGCCCATCAATGGGGCGAAGCAGTCTCTGATTGGTGCATAGTGATTGGTGGATAGTGCATGGTGAATTATTCAATCTTTTTCCCTATGATTAAAAATCCGAGCAAAACTAACCAATCTCTTTATCCTTTTCAATAAGGAAAGGATAGGAAAATCGTTTACTTGCTAAAAATGTGCTTTTCAGGTTAAAATTTAACTTATTAATTAAAAATTTGCAGGAGGAGAGGATGAAAAAGGGAATTCACCCTGAATACAAAGAAGTAAAAGTAATATGCGCATGTGGTGAGACATTTGTAACTCGTTCCACAAAAAAAGTAATAAAGGTTGATATTTGTTCAAAGTGTCATCCTTTTTATACTGGAAAGCAGAAAATTGTTGATACTGAGGGTAGAGTAGAGAAGTTCATGAAAAAATACGGAAAGAAATAGCTTTAATTATTTGCATAAAGGGGTTAGTTTATATTGTTAATTTCTAACCCCTTTTTTATTTGGAGTAATACATGAAAGTTAAATCAATTGGTGGTCAGGCTGTTATTGAAGGAGTTATGATGAAGTCCACAGAGGGGTGGGCGGTGGCTGTGAGAAACCCCAAAGGAGAGATTGTAACTAAAACAGAAAAATTTAACAAAAAGGGCATCCTTACCAAAATACCTATAATCAGAGGTTTTTTTATTCTTATTGAAACTTTGTGGCTTGGTATGAAGGCAATAGATTTTAGCAGTCAAGTAGCTTTTGAGGAGGAAAAAGCAAGTCCCTGGAGTTTTGCATTGTCTATTTTTTTAGCCTCAATAATAGGAGTTTTGCTTTTTATCCTTTTGCCACTTTATCTGACAAAGGTTGCGGATTATTTTGTAGGCATGATTTCAAGTAATTCATTTGTTTTTAATCTTGTTGACGGTATTCTCAGGGTTTTGATATTTATTGGATATGTTTTTGCAATCAGTCTTTGGAGTCAGATGAGAAGGATTTTTGCCTATCACGGAGCTGAACATAAAGCAATAAATGCCTTTGAATCTGGAGAAAACTTAGAGCCTCATGCAGTAATGAATTATTCAAGGTTGCATGTAAGGTGCGGAACAAGTTTTATTTTTATTGTTCTTGTAATAAGCATTCTTGTTTTCTCAATGATTCCTCATTCATGGAGTTTTCTCATGAAGGCAGCTTCAAGAATATTGCTTTTACCCCTGATTGCGGGTATTTCATATGAATTATTAAAACTTTCTGCAAAATGGCAGAATAATATAGTTGGCAGAATTTTTGTTTTTCCAGGATTACTTTTTCAGAGAATAACAACAAAAGAGCCAGATATCTCACAGATAGAGGTTGCCTGTGAAGCATTAAAGGCTGTATTAAATTTTTCTGAAGAGGAGGTGAAGGCATGATTGAAAAACTACACGAAATTGAAAACAAATATGAAAAAATTACTCAGGCACTTTCTGATCCCAATGTGTTTTCAAATAAAGAAGAATATATGAAGTATTCCAAAGAGCAGGCAGAACTTCAGCCAATTGTAACAAAGCTTAGAGAATATAAAAAGATTATTGCTCAAATTGAAGAGGCTGAGGAACTATTGAAAAGCGCTGATAATGAATTGAAAGAACTCGCTGAAGAAGAGCTTCAGAAGCTAAAAAAGTTAAAACCGCAAGTTGAACAGGAGCTTAAGATTCTTCTTTTGCCTAAAGATCCTCGTGATGAAAAGAATGTTATTTTGGAAATAAGGGCAGGAACAGGCGGAGAGGAGGCAGCACTTTTTGCAGCTAATTTGTTCAGGATGTATTCCAAATATGCTGAATCAAAGGGCTGGAAAGTGGAGGTCATTGACTCACATCCAACAGGACTTGGTGGTTTTAAAGAAATCATTGCATTAATATCAGGTAAAGGAGCTTACAGCAGACTAAAATATGAAAGCGGAGTTCACAGGGTGCAGAGAATTCCTGTTACTGAAGCATCTGGCAGAATTCATACATCAACAGCAACTGTAGCTGTGCTTCCAGAAGCTGAAGATGTTGATATAAAGATAGATGAAAAGGACTTAAGGATTGATACATTTTGCTCTTCAGGTCCAGGAGGTCAATCAGTAAATACAGCTTATTCGGCTGTAAGAATTGTCCACATTCCAACAGGAATTATCGTTCAGTGTCAAGATGAAAGATCCCAGATTAAAAACAGGGAAAAGGCAATGAAGGTTTTAAGGGCAAGGCTTCTTGAGATTGAAAGGCAGAAGAGAGAATCTGAAAGAGCAGCTGAGAGAAAAGGACAGGTTGGCACTGGTGAAAGAAGTGAAAGGATTCGTACATATAACTTTCCTCAAAACAGAGTAACTGACCACAGAATCGGGCTTACCCTGTATAAACTTGAACAGTTCTTAAATGGTGATATTGATGAAGTAATTGATGCCCTTATTGCCTATTATCAGGCTGAAAGATTAAAAGAAATGTGAAAGCCATTGAAAAAATAAGGGAAATATCGGAAATTTTTAAAAATAACAAAATTGATAATCCAGAACAACAAGCCAATGCAATAGTTCTCAGTATTTTAAATACAGAGAAAATAAAGCTATACACTGAAAATCCACAGCTAACTCCTGAGCAAATTCATTTTATAGACAACCTTGTAAGCAGGCGACTTAAAAAAGAGCCTCTTGAGTATATTCTCGGTGAATGCGATTTTTACAATGTTAAAATTAAAGTTGGTCCTGGAGTATTAATACCAAGACCAGAGACAGAGATTATCGTAGAGGAATTTCAAAAGAGAGTAGATTTAAACAAAACATACGGAAAAAGACTGCTTGATTTATGCACAGGCTCTGGATGTATAGCAATTTCAATTGCTAAGCTTTTTCCTAATATTAAAGTATTTGGAATTGATATATCTTGGAAGGCAATTTCTTATGCCATTGAAAATAAAAATTTCAATGATGTTAAAAATGCTTACTTTATTGTAGGAGATTTGTTCTATCCATTCAAATACAAATCTTTTTCATATATCACTGCCAATCCTCCATATGTAAGAACTGATGAAATTTTTTCTCTTCAGCCTGAAGTTAGAGATTATGAACCTATAAAGGCATTGGATGGTGGATATGATGGATTGATGTTTTACAGAAGAATTTTAAAAGAAGCTAAAAATTACCTTGTCAATAAAGGATTGATTTTTTTTGAAATTGGAATAAATCAGGTTTCAGAAATAAAACATCTTGCTGTCCAAGAAGGTTTTGAAATTATTGATATTATCAAAGACCTTGCAGGAATTGACAGAGTTATGATATTAATTTTGAATGATGTCTTTTGATTTGAGGATAAATACAAAGGCATTGGTAGTTATTTTTTTTGTAATAATTCCTTGTCTTGCTTTTGCAGACGAATACTTGATTAACTCTGTTCCGTTTTTCCCTGCCGAAGATTTTCAGTGCGGACCTTCATCCTTAGCATCTGTATTAAACTTCTTAGGATTGAATATTACACCAGAGGAGATTGCAAAAGAAATTTATAGCGAAGGTGCAAAGGGAACAGCAGACTTTGATATGATTTTATATCCTATGAAAAAAGGTCTAAAAAGTTCACACTACAAAGGAAGCCTTAATGATTTAAAGGAGAAAATTAAAGAAAACAAGCCTTTGATTGTAATGGTTGATGAAGGAATATGGTTCTATAAAAAATATCATTTTATGGTTGTTATAGGATTTGATAATACTGGTATAATAGTTTACTCAGGTAAAAATAAAGATGAAAAAATTGATTACGAAACCTTCATGAAAAAGTGGGAAAAAACAGGCTTTTGGACTCTCATAGTTGAAAAAAATTAATATTGTCAACTATAAGTTTTTTTTGCTATAATTATAAAATTTTTTTAAGGGGTGTAAAAATGGAGAAAGTAGAAATAAGGTGGCATGGAAGGGGAGGTTAGGGAACAGTAACAGCTGCCAAAGTAT
>FWWM01005500.1_pt1 | contig 26245 bp, 15 predicted proteins | sample 2228351 | NCBI WGS metagenome assembly FWWM01 (sample SAMEA103939774, study PRJEB20133) | metagenome
GGGGCCCGCGAACTGGTCATTTGGACCTGCCTTACCGGACCTTGGTCCCTGCGACTTGGTCATTGGGACTTGCCTATCGGGACATGGCCCCTGCGACTTGGTCATTGGGACCTGGGACTTGGCGTTTGGGATTCGTGTCTCGGGCACTTGATCCTGGGCCCCCGGAGCCCTCGACCAGCGTTACCCGCCGGTCTGCCGGGGTGCCTGGAAAGACTTCGTGCTGGCCAGCCAGCCAGTGCACTTCGATCCGGTCCACCCGGTCGTGCGACCCCAAGCCGAAGTGCAGGCAGGATCCCCAATGGCTTTGATACCCCCGGCCGCTGTGCACCTCGTCGGCCAGCACCAGATCGCCGGCAACGACTTCCACCCGAGCTCCCACGCCATCGCGATTGGTTGCGGTCCCTCGGAGGGTGATGCGGAGGTAGTGGTTCGTGCCCCCTTGCTCGTAGTAGAGGTTGCGGAGGAGCGTGGGCCGTTCGCGAGAGTTGAGGATCACGATGTCCACGTCGCCGTCGTCGTCGAAGTCCTCGAAGCATGCCCCCCGGGCACTATGGGGTGGCAGCTCGGCCAGGCCGGCCGCCGCCGACATGTCCACGAATCGCCCGCCGGCGACATGGCGCAGCAGCACATTGCGAGCCTTGTACGACGTGGTGCGGTCATAGTGGTCGATCAGGTCTTGGAGGTGGCCAAGGGCCAGGAACAAATCCCGCCGGCCGTCGTTATCGAAATCCACCAGGCCACAGCCCCACTTGACGTTATTGAGCGAGCCTTGGCCTGCCCCGGCCCGGACGGTCACATCTTCCAGCAGTCCGCTGCCCAGGTTGCGGAACAGCACGGGAAGCTCTCCCTGGTACGAGGTCTGAAAGAAATCCAGCCACCCGTCGTTATCGTAGTCGCCGCAATCGACTCCCATGCTGCCCAGGGGCATTCCTTCGCCGCTGTACTTGAAGCCGTTCAAAAGGGCTACTTCCTCGAAGTGCCCTTTCCCGTCGTTACGGAAGCAGTGGTTGCCGAACACGTCGTTGAGCAGGAAGATATCCGTATCGCCGTCGCGGTCGAAGTCGGCGCACACGACGCCCATCCCCTTGCCCGCATACTGGGCAATGCCCGACGCCTCGGTGGCATCGCGGAAGGTGGCATCGCCGTTACTGGCAAAAAGGGATTGCCGGTCGGGCGGATACTGGCGTGGGCCAGCGTACTCGGGGAACCCGGCCTTGGAAAGCACCACGTGGGACTGGTAGGTGAACTTCACGTAGTTGCCAGCAAACAGGTCCAGATCGCCATCGCCATCGGCATCCAGAAAGGCGCAGCCGGCACCCAAGCGGTTGCCATCGGCCACGCCGGCCGCTTCGGTCACGTCGGCAAACGTGCCGTCGCCTCGATTGCGGAAGAGGACCTTGGGCCCGAAGTTCGAAACATAAAGGTCCGCCGTGCCATCGTGGTCGTAGTCGGCTGCCACCGCCCCCAGGCCATAGCCCGCGCACAACACGCCGGCCTGCTGGGTTACCTCCGCAAATCGCCATTGGCCCAGGTTGCGATACAGGGCATGCCGAGGTTTTTGGTCGGCGGCCAGCGGCGGCAGCGGCGCCCCGTTGGGGAAATAGATGTCCACCAATCCATCGCCATCGTAGTCGAACGTGGCCAGCCCCGTTGAAACCGTTTCAGCAATGTACCGCTGGCCGCTGGAGCCATCGGTGTGCAGAAAGGCGATCCCGGTCTGGTCGGTGACATCCTGAAAACGGATTTCGCCAGCCGCGGCGGTTCGGCCGAGGGATGGGCCAGCCCCCTGGGCCCCGCCAGAGCCAGAAGGTTGCCCAGCCAGCGGCAGGTTTGCGGAGCCGGGGCTCGCCGTTGGAGCAACCCCGCCACCCGAGCCGAGGGCCAGTTGGCGGAGCGCCTCGGCATGGTTGGGCTGGATGGCCAGGGCCGCCTCGAACCATGCCCGGGCCAGGTCCGGCCGGTCCAACTGCCGGGCCAGCTCACCCAGCCGGCAACGGACGGCGGCATTCTCGGGCTGGTCCGCGGCCTGGGCGTGGAGTTCGGAGAACTGGGTCCACAGCGTTTTGAGGGCATCGGCTTGACCGGCCAGCTCCCGCACCCGCGCTTCGTCTCCCAGCCGGCGATAGGCCTGCATGAGCTTAGCCACCACGTGGTGGCTCTTGGGGTAGGCCAGTCGCGCGCGGGCGAGGATTTCGGCGGCTGCCCGCGCGTCGCCCCGCGCCAGGCACAGGTCGCCTTTGAGCAGCAAAGCGGCCAATAGCGCCGGCCGCTGGTCCAGGGCCTGGTCCACCCGGCGTTCGGCCTCATCCAGCCGGCCCTGTTGGCGGAGGCACTCGGCCTCCAGGGCCCAACGGTCTGGGCCGGGCGGCACACCCGCAAGCGTCTGGGCCGCCGCCTCCGGCTGTTGAAGTTGGAGCTGGCACTCGGCCAGTTCCAAGAGCACCGCCTGCCGGTCGGGCAGCGCCTGGCCTGTGCGGCGCAACGCCTCCTGGTAGTTCTCGACTGCCGCCGCATACTCCTGGAAATCCTTGTGCATCGAGGCCAAGAGGCGGTGCGGCCGGGGATCGTCCGGCGCCAATTCCGCCACCCGCAGCAGGTGCATCGTGCACTGGCGGTTCAACCCCAAGGCGTAATAGGACAGGGCCAGGTACCGATGGGCCTCGACCGCTTGCGGGTCGGCCTCGACCGCCTGGCGGAGCAAGCGGGCCGCGTCAGCCCAGCGGCGGGCTTCATACAGCGCCCGACCGGAAAGGGTGAGCGTGGCCACACGCAGGTCGCCATGTTCGACCGAATGCCCGAACTCCGCAAGTGCGGCAAACGGTTTGCCCGATTCCACAAGCAGCACCCCGCGGAGGAAATGCGTATGCGGCTCGTAGCCGGGGGCGCGCGCCAGGGCTTCCGCATAACCCCGGACCGCTTCCCATTGGCCGTGGCGCACGGCCTCCAAAGCCCGGGCGAACTGCTGCTCGGGCCGGTTCCAATACCAGACATAGCCGGCGGCACTTGCGGCGCCGACCAACAGTACCGCGGCCAGGACCACCCCCAATCGCCATCCCAGGCGGCGGCGCCGCCGAGCAGGTTCCACCGGGTTTTTCGACAGACCGGGGGCCACGGTTAAGTCCGCCTGAGCGTCCGCACCACAAAGAGCTTACTTCATTGTACCCTCACCCGCACCGCCAGAAGTGCCAGGTGGGGCAGCGGGGGCGGCACGACCCGGCGAAGGTTTTTCCGGACCGGCCGCCGGCGATCGGGCATCCGCCCCGGCCGCCTTCAAGCGGTGGAACGCGGCCTGTTCCTCGTCGCCCTGCTCGGCGTAGTACTGCGCCAACAGGGCATGTGTGGGGCCGTGCCGCGGGTCGCAACGAAGCGCGCTGGCCAGCCACCGCAGCGCTTCCTCCCGCAGTCCCTGACGCAAGAGAATCTCGCCGGTCTGGAACCGCAGGCCCGCGTCGTTGGGGCGATGCACTAGCTGCCGGCCCAGTTCCGTGACTCGTTCGTACTCGATGCGAATTTGCTGGGCCCGCTGCTGGTGATAAGCGGCCTGTTCGGTTTGACCTGTTCGGGCCAGCACCGTGGCCAGATGGACGTGGATTTGGGGTTCGCCCGGTGCCAGGGCCAGCGCTTGCTGGAGCACCGTGCGGGATTGGTCGGTTTTGCCTTCGGCCAGAAGCAGTCGTCCCAGCTCGCCCAGGACCACGCCCCGCGGATAGGCGGGCAATGGGGCGGCAAGGGCCTGCGCAATGGCGGAGCGCGCGGCCTGGGGGTCGCCGCGCCGCACCTCGCATTGGGCCAGGCCTGCCCAGGCTTCGCCATCGTCGGGGGCATCGGACAGGCGGGCCAGGAACTGCTCGCGGGCCTCGTCCACGGCATTTTGCTGGAGCAGCAGCCGGGCCAGCCGCCGCCGAGCCTCGCCCAGCGACGGCAGCCGCTGCAACGCCGCGCGGTACTCCTCGGCCGCTGCGGCGGCATCGCCCCCCTGCTCCCGTAAAAAGCCCCGCATGACGTGCGCATGGGGCGCATCGGGCCGCCATTGAAGCCACGCCTCCAGACACACCCACGCATCGCGCCAGCAAAAGCTCCGCAGATATCCCTTGGCCAGGGCCTCGTACACTTCCTCGGCCACTTCGTCAGGGACATCGCCAGCGGCGATCCGCTTAAGCTGGACTTCAGCCCCCACCACCTCGCCCGATTGCACTTCCGCAAGCCATGCCTGCCGGGTCAGGTCGGGCTCGGGCCAGCCCAACGCCCGGGCGCTTTCCAGGTGCTCGGCAAACTGGTCGAGCCGATCCGCACGCCGATACGCCCTGGCCAGGAGGTACTGCACCTCGGCCGAGTTCGGCTGAAACCGCTCGGCCAGGCGCAGCGCTTCCAAAGCGGCCGGAAGGTCGCCTCGCGCAAGCAGTTCCTGGGCAACGCTCACCTGATAGAGGCAGACAATCCGGGGGATAGTCATCCACCCGACGCCGGCCGCCACGGCCAACGCCGCGATTGCTATCGGCACGCGCCGGTGATCGCGGATCCAGTCTGCCAGGCGACGCACCCTTCCGACCCAAGCGCCAGGCATCGGTCGGCCAGGACCTCAATCGGTCAGCTCGAAATCGAACACGTTCTTCGAGGCGTCCTGCGTTACGGTGGCTTGCAATCCGCTGGTCTGCGGGGCCGCATACTTCCCCGGAATCTCGCTCTTGGCCTCCGGCGTCTTCCCCTTTTTCTGCATCTTGGCCATATCTTCCGGTGTGAGCTGGCCAGTAGCCGTGGTCGCGTACTTGGTGACCGTCACCTTGTACTGGCCTGCTCCAGCCCCGGGACGAGTGCCCGTATTGAGGGTGTACACGCCGCTGGCATCGGTCTGGCCCGACGCCGGTTGGCCTTGCCCCGAGGGAATGAAGGTTACGGTAGCACCAGCCACCGGCGCCCCTTTGTAGGTTATCTTGCCCTTGACCGGATGGAGCGACGCTCCGCCGCTACCTCCGCCGGTGCACCCCGCCATGGCCAGTGTGGCCAGTCCTGCCAGAGCGACTCCCAACAGTTGCCGTCTCACGTCCTGGTCCTCCGAAAGCGAAGATCTTGAAGATAACCCGCAAACACGCATCAATCGGTCACAACGTATATGCGTCCAGGGGGTGGGAGCCCCCACCATGTGCCCACCGTCCAGCCGGCCCCATCACGGCCGGCCCAACCGGGTCTGCAAGGTCCCGATGTCGGCCCGGAGCCGGGGTCGTACTGGCCCCTCGGGAGACGACGCTATGTGCACCGTCTGGCCACTTGTCTTGTGTGTTGCTCTGGGGGTGCCCGGTCCGAGTCTAACCTCACCGGGGGCTTACGCCGTGCGGCTCTAGCTTCACCGGGGGCTTGCGCCCCCGGCTCTAGGCTCATCGGGGGCTTACGCCGTGCGGTTCTAGGGCATCGTAACCGGGCGCTAGTTCGCGCGGGCCGCCTAAAACTGGCCTATCGGCTGGCCATCCCGCCGACCCCCAAGACGCTGGTACGTCACGTAATCCACCGTCTGCGAGATGAACCGGGCACTGCCGTCGACCATCAGGAACTGGGCCCCGCCCGGATGCTTCGACCGGAACCCCCACGACAGGTTCCAGTTGCTCTGCGCCCGGCAGTTGGGGAACGTTATCCCGGACTTGGCCTGCGGGCAGGTGGTCATCTCGTTGATCGGCACCGAGGTCGAGGCATGGGCGTTGCCCATCCCATTGTAATGCCACCAGCCGGCGGTATGGTCGTTGCACTCGGGGAGGATTTCGCCCACGAAGATGGTGTTCGAGGTCCCATCGGTCACGTCGGCAATTCCCACGGCCTCGCCGCAGTAGCCCCGCGGGCTACCCATAGCGCTGCCGCCCAACAGCCGGCCGAACATGCCGGAAAGGGACTGCTTGGTGCATGTGTTGCCGTGGTCGGCATTGCCCTGGGGGTTTTCGTAGTGCACGCCAGGGGTCAGGTACGGATGGCAATTGGAGTCGGCCGAGGGCGTTCGCTGCGAGCCGAGCGAACCGGAATAGTTGGTCGACATCCAGTTGCCGTCCCGCTCCAGGTTGCCCAGACCGTCCGAGGGGCAGCGGGTGTACGGGGCCTGGATCGACCGCCGTGCCTGGAGGCCGCCGGGTCCCACTGGGGCCTCGGCCCAGCGGCAGCCGCCCTCATTGCTCAATTCGTTCACGGTCTTGACCTGGGTATCGCCCCAGCTCTTGACCGCGTTCTAGGGTCCCCCCTGCTCGGCATACGGCATGATCCGTACCTGCCAGCTTATGAACGGATAACCCCAGTTCTGGCCCGCCGGTGCGAACACCTTCGAGACATCGTGATAGTTGTGCAAGGCCAGCCCAAACTGCTTCAGGTTGTTCGAGCACTGGCTCCGACGGGCCGCCTCACGCGCGGCCTGGACCGCCGGAAGCAGCAAGGCAATAAGGATGCCGATAATGGCAATCACCACCAACAGCTCGACGAGCGTGAACGCTCGCCGCCATCGTGAAGGAAACAGCATAAGGCACCTCCGGGTAGAAAAAAGACGCCGGAAAATCACCAAACGCTCCCGCGAGCGTTTTTCCCACCAGCAGACAAAACGACCGGCCGCCTTCCGCATCGCTCGGACCTTCGGCGCGGCCCTGAAAAGCCTCAGCACAAGACAGATTCCGACGCCCTCGCTTGTACCACGTTTTGTTCCAGCGATCAAGCACCCTGCAAGCTGAGTTTCGCGAACGGCTACGCGGCGGATGCTACCGCCACGGCCAGCATTTCCCGGCCCCCCGATAAGAGTGGTCTAAAGCTCCGAGATGCAGGCCAGGCTCACCAGGGGCTTACGCCGTGCGGCTCCGGGGACTCCACCGGGGGCTTACGCCGTGCGGTTCTAGGCTCACCGGGGGCTTATACCGTCCGGCTTGAGCGCCTAGGCCCCCGGCTCCTGGCTTTTGAGCAACTCCAAGCGCAGCAAGTTCAAAGCGCTCTTGGCCAGGTACGCTTGCATTGTGGCAGGGTGCGTGGCCAGCCGGATCGTATGCGTGGCCACTCGCTGGGGGCCGGCCAGTGCGATGAATGCTCTGGGCGGTTTTTTCGCTTCGGGCAACAACCGGTCCCCCTGGACAGCCAAGCCGTAGGTAGCCCCAAAGTCGAGCCGGAGATGTTGGGCGGCCATTGTGGCCCACGCCCCGCCTCCGGCATCCGGCGCCGTCGGATGGGTGCCGGCAAGGGCCGCCAGGGGCCTGGGGAGCTTGTCGCCTGCGGCCACCAGCCCCCCCAGGTAAGGGCCGGCCGTAGTCCGGGCACCGGCCAGCCATTGGGTCAACAAGGCGCTGGTACCCCATTCGGCTGTGGCCAGGGTCTGGCCGGCCTGCTCCAATTGCCGCAGCACCACGTCATGCAGCTCGTCCTCGTCTTGGCCGAACACCAGCTCTCCCAGGCACCGGCGGATAGTGGTCAGGGTGGGCTCGATGGCGGCGCGGCAGGCGGTTTGGTCGGGGCCTTCGGCCGAGACCCGCAGCGTGATGGTCGCCTGCGAGGCGGTAATGCCTACTCGGGGCGAGCGGCCACGGCGGACGAGGTCGGGCAGCATGGCCTCGATCTGGCTTTCGCCGGCACCAAAACACTTGAGGCGATGGTGGAAGATGACGCGCCCGGAACCGGCGCCCGGGCTAAGCCGCGGCACCACGTGGGCCTGCCACATTTCGTGCATTTCGGCGGGGACGCCGGGCAGTGCAAACACGCGGCAATCCGGGCGCCCGGCTCTTGGCACGGTCAACTCGATGCCCGGTGCAGTGCCCTGGGGGTTGGGCACGACCCGGCTGCCTTGGGGAAAGAGGGCCTGGCGGCGGTTCTGCTCGGGCATCGATCGGCCCCGGCGTGCAAACAGGCCGCAGATGTGTTCCAGCGCTTGGGGCTCCAAAGCCAGAGGGCGGCCGGTGGCCAGGGCCAGGGCGTCGCGCGTCAGATCGTCCGCCGTGGGGCCCAAGCCGCCGGTCGCCACCACCACCTCGCTGCGCTCAATCGCTTGGCGGAACACCGCGGCCAGCGGCTCCAACTCGTCGCCCACGACCGTATGGAATCCAACGCGGTAGCCCAGTTCCTCCAAGCGCTGGCTCAGCCAGGCGCTATTGGTATCGACAAGCTGGCCGGCCACGATCTCGTCGCCGATGGCTATCACTTCGGCGTTCATCGGGTATTTCCACACAGCGGTTTGCGATACACGGTTCCCCGGCCGCACTGCCGGAAACCGAACTTCTCCAGCAATCCCAGGCCGGGCGCGTTGTCGGCTGGCGTGTGGACCTCGACACCTTCAAAGCCCTGGCCAACCAGCATTCGCAGGCTTTCGCTCAGCAGATAGCCGGCCAACCCTTGGCCGCGGTAGGAAGGTGCTACTTCCAGATCGATCACGCCGGCGGTCCGCCGGGCCGGGCAAGCGGCGTCCAGGGCCAGTTCGCGCACGGTCAGCCGGGCCAGCGGTTCACCCCCATCGCGCCACGCCAGCTCGAACCGGGTCAGATCGAACTGGGCCCAAGTAAAGGCCTCCCAGCGGTCTTGGGGGGGCGGGTCGACGATGACTTGCACCAGCAGGCGCCGGCGGAACTGGAAGTAGCGGCGATCGACCGCCGGCTGCCAGTCGGCCAAATCGCGGCGAAAGATCAGCATGGGATGGTCTGCCTGGAAGCCGCGGAGTTCCAAGGCGGTGGCAAACGGGATGTCCGAATCCAACACGCCCGGCAATTCGGCCCCGCCATAAAGCCCCAAATAGAACGGATTGTAAGGCCCCACCCCACCCCCTAGGGCCATATGGGCCCCGCGGGCGCTGAGGTAGGCTTCGGCCTGCTCGACCAAGGCGGCCGCCAACTCGCCACTAAACGCCTCCGGCCGAAGCCGCAGCATCGCCACGATGCCCGTCTCCGGCGAGATCCATCGCCGCGCGCTATCCGGCCCGAACGCGGCATGGACGAATCCCAGGTCCCGGCCCGTCTCATCCAATGCTAAGATCAGCCCCTCATAGTCGAAGTACAACTTCCCAAACACATGCTGCTCGAACAGGTCCGTCGAAACAGGCTGGACCACCCCCGGCTGCCCCACCTGGCTGCGCCAGATATCGGTCACCAGCGGCGGGTCGGTGTTGCGAAAACGGCGGAACCAGACCATCGGCCCGACAGCGGAGGGAAGACAGACGAAGCGAAAGATTATAGTTATAGGGCCTGCCCGCCCCCGTACAAAGTCGAGCGCTCGCTGGGAACCAAGCGAAGGGGGCTGGCATGCGTGCCAGGGCAGGAACCCAACAGCTACTGGGTGCGTGCGTCGAAAATACGCACACTGCAATGGAGCCGGCAGCGTAAGCCCCCGGTAGAAAAGCCGAGCCGGCAGCGTAAACCTCGGTGGAAATGCGGAGCCGGCAGCGTAAGCCCCCGGTGGAAAAGCCGAGCCGGCAGCGTAAGCCCCCGGTGGAAAACCCGAGCCGGCAGCGTAACCCCCGATGGAAAACCCCAGCCGGCGGCGTAAACCTCGGTGGAAAAGCCAAGCCGGGGGCGTAAGCACCCGTGGAAATGCGAAGCCGGCAGCGTAACCCCCGATGGAAAACCCCAGCCGGCACCGTAAGCCCCCGGTGGAAAAGCAGAACAGCGCCCTGCGTGCCTGCCGAACACACACCCTGCCAACCAAGGGGGGGCTGGCTACGGCCTGTACCGCGTGTTGTAGGTCTGGCGCCAGTGGCGAGTGGCGGCGGTGTCGGGGAAATGCTCGTCGGCCCCGTAAGGATACGAGCGCATCGCATGGAACGGCAGTGGCTCGACCGCGTCGCCGCAGGCCGTGTAGTGGTCCATGTCCTTACAGAAACTGTCGGTCTTGAGGATGAAGGTCCGGCGGTAGCCGGGCGGCACCGGCCCAAAGGCTCCGGCGGCAAATCGTAACGTCAATTCCTCGCCCGAACCCATGATCACGTAACAGTCGTCGGCACGGCGCACCAGCTCGGTCACCTCGCCAAAACGGGTGTAGTAGCCCGGCATGACCTTCCAGGGCACCAAGCGATCGCGATTACTATAGTCGTACAGGTTGGGCCGGCGGCCGTCGGGTGAGTACTCGCGCGGGTAGCCGAAAAAGTGGAGGTCGGCGCTGGCGGCGGGGACCTCTTGGGGTGCCGGCAGTGTGGCGACCGGGGCCACAAACGCGCAGTCCCAGTAGATTTCCATGTTGCTACGAATCCGCAGTCGGTGTTCGCCAGGCCGCAGCTTTCCGCCAAGGTCCAGCGTCATCCAGTGCTGCAAGCCGGCGGGATAGCCGGCCTCGTGGAAGAGTTCCACCCACTGGCCATCACGCCAAACGTCGAGGCTGGGGGCTTCAAGGCGGAGGCCGGCCTGGGCCGCCGCGTAATTGGTCGAGGAATAGGCGTATTCCACCCATCCGTTGAGGAACAGCACCCCGCGCTGGGCGGGTTCAAGTCTGGCCAGCCGGGGGCCGAACTCCATCTCCACCGCGTGTTGTTCGGCAAATCCGGCGAATCGCGGGTCGGGCTGCGTGGCCCCGGCATAATGGCGGTCCACGCGCCGCAGGGCGTCGGTTACGTCCTGGCCGCGGTGGTCCACAGCCCGCACCGGCTCGATCCGCTCGCCGACGCAAAACAATTCAAATGCCGGCGGAGGCAGGCCCACGGCGGCCATCTCGTTGGCAAACACCTCGGTCCCCTCGGGGTGGTCGACCGCCAGCAGTTTGGCCTCGTCAAAGTAGACGACCTCTTCCAGCGGTTCGATCACCTGCAACACGTAGAAGCCCCGGCGCGGTTCCAGCGGCGGCAGGCGGACATACTCGGTGGGGTCGGGTTGGGCGAAGCGGTCGGGCGCCACCAGGTAGCCCAGGCCCCCCATGCCGCCAAAGTCCGAAACGAAGGCGAACTGGGTACCGGTCCACGCAAACAGGTGAGGGCAGGACGAGGGCTTGCGCTCGATTTCCGTGATGCGATGGAGCCGCCCGGCCGCCAGGTCCATTTCGGCCTGGAGGACGGCATCGGGCCAGAGGATCCGTAGCCACTCCACGGTCGGGTGCGCCGCCAGTCCCACATGGAGCCGGGCGGGGGGCATGGCCGTGGCCCCCGCCGAGGCCCCCACCAGGTATTGCTGCGCGAGAGTGCCCGCTTTCACTTCCACCCGGGCGCCGATGGCTGAGCGGTTCGAGCGGCTCTTCTTGCCCCGCTCCTCGGTGCCGGAAAGTTCCAAGGCCACCCAGTGGCCAGCGGCCGTGGCATTGCGCATGAGTTTGGGGGGGCCGCCCATCTCGGCCAAAAGGACGTCGCACTGGCCGTCCCCATCGAAGTCAGCCACCAGGCAGGCTGCATCCTCCCGCGTGGACAGCGAGGCCAGCAGGTTCCCGGGGTCCAGCTCGGTGCAGTCGGCCAACGTGGGCTGCGGCCAGCGGTTGACCAAGAGCACCGGCCCGCGCGTGCCATCCCGGCGCCGGGCATCGGCAATGAGCAGGTCCAGGTCGCCGTCGTTATCCAGGTCGGCCCACTGGGCCGATGTGCCCCCCAGCTTTCCGAACCGCGCGGCAAAATCCTGGTCTGCCTCGAACTGCCACTTGCCGCGATTCACAAACAGGTGGGTCTGGCTGCTGGCCAGCACCACCAGGTCGGGCAATCCGTCTTTATTGAAGTCGGCGGTGATGGCGCCCACGGCACCGGGGAGCGGAAGCCCGGCGGACGGTCCTTCGACAAGGTGGAACCGCCCCACCCGGTCGTTGACCCAGACCACTGGCGGCGCATTGGCCGCAAACAGCACCAGGTCCAGGTCGCGGTCGTTGTCGAAATCCTCGTACACCACCGCGGCCAGGGCCTTATCCGGAAGGGCAATACTCCACTTGGCCGCCGTCTCGGCGAACGTGCCATCGCGATTATTGTTCCAAAGGAGACTTGGAGCAGGTCGGACCTCCGGCGTAACAGGCACTGATCCTTTCGCCAGGCGGAGCGACAACAGGTCCAGGTCGCCGTCACAATCGAGGTCCACCAGCCGGGCGCAGGAGGTAAGCTGCGTTTGCGAGTCCGCCGGAAGTTTCGCTTTGTCGAAATGTCCTTTCCCGTCATTGAGCCAGAGCGAGTCCGGGCCGGCCTGCCCCAGCCACAGGTCCAGGTCGCCATCGTTGTCCACGTCGCCCAGGGACGGGACGACGGCGTGTTGGACCACTTCCTGAGCCTGGGAGAAGTGCCCCTTGCCGTCGTTGAGCAGCACGGCCGCCCCCCCGTTGGTTCCGGAACCGCACACGACGAGGTCCAAGTCGCCATCGCCATCGAGGTCGCCTGCGGCGATGCCCGGCAGTCGAACCGGCCCGGCAGCACTGCTCCACGCCTCCAGAGGCAAAGGCAGCTTTTCGACAGCCGGAGAGAACACAATACGCGACTCGACCGGCGCTGGCGGGGGCAAAGGCAACCCTTCCGGCCCTAATGCCCGATAGTACTTGCCCGCAGACCCGTACTGGTTGCCCACGGTAAACTGCTTGCCGTCCAACTCTCTCTCGTTGAGTTCTTTGAACCGCTCCAGGATGGGCATGGCCTTGTCGCGCTGGTTGGCCCGCTGATAGAGCTGGAACAGGCGGTAATGGCCGGAGGCAAACCCCGGGTCGCGGTTGACGACCTGTTGGAGCAGCGCGATGGCCTCGTCATTGCGGCCCATGGAGGAAAGGGCTTCGGCGTACTTATACTGGGCATAAACGTCCTCGGGGTCCGCTTGGTGGACCCTGCCATAGAACTCGGCCGCCCGGTCCGCCTTGCCGAGGTGCTGGTAGTACATCCCCAGAAGGAAGTTCGCCCAGCGGTTTTGCGGGTCCCGGGCGAGGATGGTCTCGCAGAGACTCCGAGCCTTGTCGAGCGATCCTCCCTTGCCTTCCATGTTGAAATAGGCCAGCGCCAGATTGAATTGCGCGGCGGTCCAGTTGGGGACGGATTGCAGCACAAGTTCGAAAGCGTTGGCCGCCTTGTCGTACTGGTACTGCTCCAACAGGGCGGCACCGCGGTTGAAGGCGGCCAGAGCGGCGGTGGCCGTCTGCGGGTCGAGCGTTGTGCCGAAGCCGGAAGTGGTTCCTGCCGGGCCATTGGCTTGGCCCGCTTCAGCCGCGGCGGGAGGGGTCGCGCCGGCCGGGGCCGCGCCCGCCGCTGGGGACGCGTCGGTCTGTGCCGCCAAGCCAGGGATCCGCGGACCATCCCCATTTTTGCTACAACCGGCTGTCAATAATAGAGCGATTGCGTACAACCCGGCTGCCGCCACCCCGGCCGCAGGCCCCGCCCATTGACCCCACTTGGGCGCCAATATCCCCTTGGTCTGCCCGCAACGACCCGAGGGCCACGTCCCGGCCATAGATGCTCCTTTGTTGCGAAAACGATGCAAATGGGGTAAAAGGCAATTGTCATTTTCAGGCTTCCTGTCATTTCGGGCAACCCAGTCGAACTGGCTGGCCGCGAAAAACGTAAAAGGGCCGGTGAAATCTCGCGCTGGGCCGGCGGAAGACGCCGCCCGCAGCGGCCAGCATGAGCCTGGCCACACGCATGGATCCCTTATCAGGCGGATCGAAATGCTGCCTTGCTGTCGCGGTGCCTTCATCAGGTGGTTCCGTCCCTCAGGCCGGGCATTGGCCCTGGTGTTTACGCTTTTTGCGGTTTCACGGGCCGGCTGGGGGGTGGAAAGGGTCGGCCAAAGGGCGGTGCTTCGGCACCCCGTCTTGGTGACCCAGCTTCCGGCGGGTACGCCGTCCGAGCGCGCCGGGCGGGAGGCCGGGGCGATGCTCCGCGCCCCATACGGCCAGGGCGCACGGATCGTCCGCGTGGATCCCGACGGTTCCGTCCATCCGCTGACCACCGCGTTCCATAGTGCGTGCGAACCGGATGTATCGTTCGACGGAAAACGGTTCCTGTTTGCCGGAAAACGAACCCCCCAGGATTCATGGGACATCTATGAAATGACGGTCGATGGCTCGGGCGTGCGGCAGATTACCCGGGGTCTGGGCGATTGCCGGTGGCCCGGTTACCTTTCGACGCAGTACGTCATCACGGCCACGGAGCCTTGGTACCAGATCACGTTCGTGGGCACCGGCCACGGATGGGTGAACGAGGCGGCAGGAGGACCGGCGGCGGCCCTGTATTCCTGCCGGCTCGACGGCACGGAGGTCAAGCGGCTGACGTACAACCTCTCGAGCGACTTCGACCCGGTGATCATGTGGGATGGCCGGCTGCTGTATGCCAGTTGGCAGCGGGCCTCGCTGGAGCATGGGCTCCGGGGACGCATCCGGATCTTCGGCGTCAATACCGATGGGTCCGATTACGCGGCCTATGTGGCGCCTGTCGGCCGGCGGATCCAGCATATGCCGTGCACCACCCCGACTGGCCTGGCGGTGTTCGTAGAGTGCGACCAGGTGCCGTGGGACGGGGCGGGGACCCTGGCCGCGGTCGATACACGGCGCCCGCTGAAAACGTATCGAGCGCTAACGATTGAGGCCGATGGACTTTTCCATAGCCCCGCACCGCTGCCCGACGGCCGCCTGCTGGTGGCGTGGCGTCCGCCCGATGGCAGCCGGCCGCACGGGCTCTACTGCCTGGATCCCGGCTCGCGCCGGCTGGCGCCGGTGTTCGACGATCCGGCCTTCCACGATTTCCACGCCAAAGCAGTCTACCGCCGGGACGAGCCCGACGGCCGATCGAGCGTGGTCGATGAATCGGTACCCCACGGCGTCCTGTATTGCTTGAACGTGTACCAGTCGGACTTAAACAGGAAGGAGGAGTCCTGGCTGCGGCCGGGAACGTCGCTGAGGCTCCGCGTGGTGCAAGGCATGCCCCGAACCAAGACGGGCCCCGCAGTATCCCGCGGGCTCAGCCTCCCTGATCCGGCGTGGCCCGGCCTGGCCGCTCGGCGCATTCTCACGGAGATGCCCATCGAGAACGATGGCTCGTTCGTGCTGGAGGTCCCCGCGAATACCCCGCTGGAACTCCAGATTCTGGACGATCGCGGGATGGCGCTTCGCCGGTGCGGCTGGATTTGGGTCCGGAGCCGCTTCAACCAGGGGTGCATCGGCTGCCACGAGGACCAGGAACTCTCGCCGGAAAACCTGTTGACCGACGCCCTGGAGCGCTGGGCCAAGCGCAGCGGGGCGTACGCCGACGAGGACATCGAGGCGCAGAAGAAGAAAAGAGGAGCCTTGGCCCCACGCAGGGCGGAGGTTTCTGGGGGGGCCGCCCCGGGCCGCCCGGTGGCCGACTTCCGCCGGGAACTCGTTCCGGTGATTGCCGCCAAATGTGCCGGCTGCCATAACGAGAACGGCAGTCCGCCACGCCTGGAACTCCCTCAGGGGGCATCCCCGGAAGTGGCCGAGGCCGCCGCCCGGCAACTGTATGCGACGCTGCTGGCTGCGGAAGGCGATCCGGCCGCCAACCCCTGGGGAAAATACGTGCATGCCGGCCGGGCCCGGACCAGCCCGTTGGTCTGGCATCTCTTGGGGCGGAACACCTCGCGCCCCTGGGACGGGGAGTGGACCCGGCGGCCGTTCAAGCCCATCGAACCCGGACGCCTGCCGCCACTGACCGAGGCGGAGCGGCAACGGTTCATCGAGTGGATCGACCTCGGCGCCCCATGGGAGGTATCATTGCAGTAATCGAGCGCGCCGGCCGGCCCCGGGGGCGCGGCTCCGGCCTGCCCCGCATCGCCACTCCGCAAGGGGGAACTCATGCAACGTCTTCTCGTGTTCTTCGTCCTGTTGGTGTGTCCGGGGGCCTTGCGGGCGGCCGACCCGGAGCTGCCTGTGTTCTCCGATGTCACCGAGCAGGCCGGCATCCATTTCAAGCACAGCATCGGCGATTTCAAGCTCAGCAACATCGTCGAGGGGACCGGCGCCGGCGTGCTGGTGTTCGATTTCGACAACGATGGGTGGATGGACCTGTATTTCCTCACCGGGCGATGGCACCCGGATGTGAGCGACAATTATGGCCGGCAGCTCAAAGGCAAGCTTTTCAACCGCCTGTATCGCAACAACCGCGATGGGACGTTTACCGATGTGACGGAGCGGGCAGGCGTCGGGGGCCGCCAGTTCAGTTGCGGGGCCTCGGCGGCGGACATCGATAACGATGGCGACCTGGACCTTTACGTGCTCAACTACGGGCCGAACGAACTGTTTCTGAATAACGGCGACGGCACGTTCACCGAGATCTCGGAGAAGTCGGGCCTGGCCGATCCGCGGTGGAGCCTCCAGGCGGTTTGGTTCGATTACGATGGCGACGGGCTGCTGGACGTGTACGTGGTCAATTATCTCGAATATGACAAAGGGGTGTATCGCGTTTACTATGCCACGCAAAACTATCCCGGGCCGCTGAGCTATCCGGGGCAGCCCGACGGCTTGTTCCGCAACAAGGGCGATGGGACTTTTGCCGACGTGACCAAGGAAGCGGGGGTGTGGAGTTCCGAGGGGCGGGGGATGGGTGTTACGGCTGCGGATTTCGATAACGATGGGCTTCCCGACATCTACGTCACCAACGACGCCATGCCCAACGAACTGTTCCGCAACCTGGGCGGCGGCAAGTTCCGGGAAGAGGCGCTAATCCGCGAAGCGGCGTTCGGCGAGGCCGGGCAGGGCGTCTCCTCCATGGGCCCCACGTTCGCCGACGTGGACCACGACGGCTGGCTCGACCTCTACATCCCCGACATGGATTATGGCTGCCTGCTCCTGAATCGCCGCGACCACTTCGAGGACAAAACCACCGCCACAGGCCTGGCGGTGCTGTGCGGCCAATACACCGGCTGGGGCGGAATCTTTCTGGATTACGATAACGACGGCTGGGCCGATCTGTTTATCGCCAACGGCAACGCCCATAACGAGTATCCTGAAGATGCTGTGCTGGCCCGCAACGACGGCCACGGCAGGTTCGTCGACGTGGCGGCCGGCTCGGGCGAGTATTTCCGGCACAAGTACGTCGGCCGGGGGGCGGCCTGGGTGGATTTCGACAACGATGGCGACCTGGATCTGCTCGCGATCAACCTCAACTCTCCCCCCAAGCTGCTCCGCAACGACGGCGGCAACCGCAACCGCTGGCTGATGGTCCGGCCAATGACCGCAACCGGCAAACGCGACGCCCTGGGGGCCCGGGTCACGGTGGTGGCCAACGGAATGACCCAATTCCTCGACCACTGCCCGGTCCGCAGCTATCTCTCCCAGGGCGACTCCCGGCTGCACTTCGGCCTGGGCAAGGCCCCAAAAGCCGATCGGGTGGAAATCCGCTGGCCCGACGGCTCAAAAACCGTGTTGGCCGATGTTCCGGCAAACCAGGTGCTCACTGTCGTCCAGCCCGCTAAGTGATGTTTATTATCATCCGATAAACAATCCATACCAGGGAGGATTGGGAGGACCAAGTATGTTACCATCCGCGTTTGGGGCCGGTGTGCGGAAGGGAATGCTTTTCCGCGGCCGGTTCCTGGGCGGGCCGGCATCGCTCCTTTTGGTTCCCGTGCTTTTGGGAAGCATGGTCCGCGATGGGGCCGCCCAACCCCGCCAGCCCGTGTACGTGGGGGCGCATGTTTGCGGCCAGTGCCACGAGGGCAAGTCGATGGGCGACCAGTTCAGCATCTGGCTCCGCAGCCGTCACGCCAAGGCGTACACCAGCCTTTCCAAGCCCGAGGCGAAGGAAATCGCCCGCCGCAGCGGGATCCCTGTCGAGCCGCAGCAGTCTCCCATCTGCTTGGGCTGCCACGCTACGGCCGCCGAGGCCGAAGACTGGCAGCGCGACGCCACCTTTTCCCTCAAGGACGGGGTGCAATGCGAAAAATGCCATGGCCCGGGGAGCGAATACGCCGATGCCCAGATCATGATGGACCGCAAGCTGGCCATGAGTAAGGGGTTGGTCATCCCCACCGCCGATACCTGCCAGCTCTGCCATTTGGAAAAAGGCTCGCACACGGCGGTGCTCAAGCGCCCGCCGATCGAAATCGCCCAGGGGCTGCGCGAGATCGCCCATCCCACGCCGAAAGCGTGGAAGTACGAGAAGCTCCACGTGCCGCCGCCCGCCGCCTCGAACGGTGCCGAAGCGAGCGGGCCCGTGGTTTTTGCGGCCAACGGCCTGGCCTCCGCTGGCACCGGCAGTAACCCGCCCAAGCCGCAGTACATCGGGGCCCTGGCCTGCGGTAGCTGCCACGAAGGCCGGCAGATGGGGTTCCAGTTCAGCCACTGGCGGGCCAGCAAGCACGCCGACGCCTATGCCAGCCTTTCCACGCCGGAAGGGTGGCGCATCGCCGCCGAGATGGGGGTCACCGGCGATCCGCGGACCAGCCCAGTCTGCCTGGCGTGCCATTCGACTGCCCACCGGGACCCGGCCGGCGGGGTGCTCGAGTCGTTTGCCCCGCAGGAAGGCGTGGGGTGCGAGGCGTGCCATGGGCCCGGCAGCCAGTATGCCACCGAAACGGTGATGAAGGACAAGCAGGCCGCCGCCCGTGCCGGCCTCCGGTCCATCACCCAGGAAACTTGCCTGGCCTGCCATGCCAATGCCCACGGCAAGCCGTTCGACTACCAGACCGCGCTAGTCTCCATCGCCCATCCCACTCGCCTGCCCCCCTTGGCTGAGGAGGTCCGCTACAAGAACCCGATCAACCTGGCTATCCGGCCCGGGGGCAAGGAACTGTATGTGGCCTGCGAATCGGGCCATTCGGTGATTGTTGTGGATACGGCCGCGCGCCAGAAGGTGGCCGAAATCGCCGTAGGCGGCCAGCCGCAAGACGTGTGTTTCACCCCCGACGGGCGCCGCGCATTCGTGAGCAACCGCCTGGACGATACGGTGTCGGTGATCGATGCCGACACCCGCCAGACGGTGGCCACCATTTCCGTCGGGGATGAGCCGCACGGCCTGCTGGTGGATCGGGCGGGCAAGCACCTCTACGTCCTGAACACCTCGTCCGACGGGATCTCGGTGATCGAGGTCAGCACGCTCCAGCAGGTCAAGCTGCTGGCCGCCAGCCGCGGCCCCTGGTCCCTGGCCTTGTCGCCCGACGGCTCGCGCCTGGTGGCCACCAACAGCCTGCCGCGGTTTGTGCCACCACGCAAGCCTTCGGTCTCCGAGTTGACGCTGATCGACACCACCCGGGCCGTCGTCGAAGAGCGGATCGTCGCCCCGGGCACGAACATGCTTCAGGGCGTCGCCTGGCATCCCAGCGGCAAGTTCGCCCTGTTTACCCTGATGCGCACCAAGAACCTGGTGCCCATGACCCGCCTGATGCAGGGGTGGGTGATCACCAACGGCCTGGGGCTTTTGTGGGCCGACGGCCGGGTGGACCAGGTGCTTCTGGACGAACCGGGGCTGTCGTTTCCGGACCCGGCCGATGTGGCTTGCACTCCGGACGGCCGCTTCGCCCTGGTCACCAGCGCCAGCAGCGACCGGGTGGCGGTGGTGGACCTCGGCAAACTCCTGGCCCTCCTCGAGGCTGCCACCCCCGAACAGCGCGAGAAAGTCATCCCCAACCACCTGGGCCAGGCTTCGGAGTTCGTCATCGCCCATATCCCCACCTATAACAGCCCGCGGGGCATCGTGGTGGCTCCCGACGGCAAGACGGCCTATGTAGCCAACACCCTGGACGATTCGCTGAGCGTGATTGATCTGGTCACCTTCCAACCGGTGCAGCGGATCGACCTGGGCGGGCCACGCCAGATCACCAAGGCCCGCTATGGCGAGCGGCTGTTCCATAGCGCCAAGATCACCTTCCGTCGGCAGTTTTCGTGCCATTCCTGCCATCCGGACGGGCATATCGATGGCCTGGCCTATGACATCGAAGCGGACGGGATCGGCAACGACCCTGTGGACAACCGCACGCTCCGCGGCATCCTGGATACGGCGCCGTTCAAATGGGCGGGGACGAACTCGAGCCTCTCGCGGCAGTGCGGGGCACGCCTTTCGGTATTCTTCACGCGTCTGGCCCCGTTCACCCCGGAAGAGCTTGCGGCGCTGGACTACTACATCACCACGATTCCCCGGCCGCCAAACCGTTACCGCCCTCTGGGCGCGCCGTTGACCGACGCCCAGCGCCGCGGCAAGGCGCTGTTCGAGCGGACCCGCACCAACGACGGCCGGGAGATCCCCGTGCAACAGCGGTGCGCGACCTGCCATTTCCCGCCCCTGTACACCGACCGCCGCCGGCACGATGTGGGCTCGAAGGACGAACTGGACAAGCTCAGTCGGTTCGATGTCCCCCATCTGAACAATATCTACGACTCGGCGCCGTATCTCCATAACGGCATGGCCCATACCCTGGAAGAAATCTGGACACGCTTTAATCCCTACGATACCCACGGCGTGACCAACGACATGACAAAGGACCAGTTGAACGACCTGATCGAGTATTTGAAAACCCTTTGAACCGGTCGACTGTAAAGTTTAAAACTCGCCTTCGCGATACGCTTGGAAAACTTCGGGTGAAGGTTCCGGCGCGCCGCTTGGACGCGGGTTAGCATCTGCGGCGGCTTGCAGTGCGCCAACAAGTCATGCGGTTTCGTGTTGTGTATTTCATAATCATAGCGGGAGGAGCGATGATGAGGCCTGCGGTGTTTAGACTGGTATTGTGGACCGTCGCGGTGGCGGGGCTTTCGGCGCCGGCGGCCGCCCAGCCGGCCGCGGCCCCCGCGCCCCGGGGACTGCCCTACGTGTACACGAACTGGCGGCACATCACCACGGCCGACGGCCTGCCGAACGACCACATCTTTGCCGTAAAAGCGGACGGGCCGCACGTGTGGATTGGCACCGAGGACGGCCTGGCCCGCTTTGACAAACGGACCGGCGAGATCCGCTCCTGGCGCTTCAAGGACGAGAACCGCGACGGGGTGGCGGATGACGACGGCCTGCCGTGGAAAGTGGTAACGGCCATCGACGTGGATCCCAAGACCGGCGACGTATGGCTGGGCCTGTTTGGCGGGGGGCTGGCCCGCTTCAGCGGCGGCCGTTTCGACCACTTCCACCAGCTCAACAGCGGCCTGGTCAACGACGTGGTGTACGGCGTGGCCATCGAGAACGACAACGTCTGGGCTGCCACCACGGCCGGCGCCAGCCGCTACAACCTCAAAACCGGCGAGTGGACCATCTTCACCGAAAAAAACGCCCCCATGGAAGAAATCTGGAACTACGGCGTCGCCTACCACAACGGCAAGGTCTATCTGGCCGTCTGGGGAAGCGGATGCCTGGAATATGACGTGGCCACCGGCCGCTGGAAGGAATACCTCGATCCGGATGGCGAGATGGAGATCGACCTTTACCGCGACGACGGGATCATCCACGTCATCGTCACGGGGGCCAGCCCCGTGGATGGCGCGCTGTGGATTTCCACCTATTTCGGCAACTGCCGCTACGACGGCCGGCACTGGCGCGGCTTTTACGCCCATGAGACCGGCTTGCCCAGCGATTTCACCAATAACGTCAAGGCCCGCAGCAAAGACGAATGCTACTTCGCCCACGATAAGGGGTTGGGCGTCGTGGCCGACTTCCCCAGCGAAAGCGTGGTCGCTTACACCCGCGACCCAAAAACGTTGCGCGGCGTGGCCAAGGTGTACCAGGCCGGCAAACACCTCTACACAGTAGACATGGAGAAAGGAACCCCGCACAATTTTACCATCGCCATCGACGTGGACGGCAAGGACATCTGGGTGGGCACATCCAAGGGGCTCGGATGGGGGATCGGTACGGACTACTACCCCGGGCTGAAGGAGAACCCGGCGTGGCTCTCCAAGGCCCGGCCGGCGCCGGCGGCCACCGCCGCCTTGCCTCGATAACTCGGTTGCGTTATCCATCCTGTTGTCTCTGGGCTTTGAATGCGCGTGAGGTGTGGTATGCGTTCTGTTCTGGCTTTGATGCTGGTGCTCTATGGGGCTGCCGTTCGGGCTGACACGCCCGGCAGCGCCCCGTTGCCCCCGGACTGGAAGCCGCCCTTCGAGGTCGATGCGGAAACCCTCCGTGTGCTCGAAGAGAGTTACAGGGCGGGTGCCTACGGCACGCCGAACATTCCCCTGAAGACCGACGAGAACTACGCCCACACGCCCCGCGACCTGGAGCCGTTCCGCCATGTGCAGCCGCACAAACGGCATTTCCTGGTGCAGATGGAATATACCGGTCCTGGCCGGGCCATCCCCGAGCCCAAGGACGTGAAGACCGTGAAGATCGGTTTCATCGGCCCGATCGAGCCGACAGTCTCGGTGGCTACCGGCGGCAAAAGCCACGAGGAAGACCTCGGCATTCCCATGCTCCAGGGCTGCCAACTGGCCATCGAGCAGGCCAATGCCGCCGGCGGTTACCTGCGGCGGAAAATCCCCTTCGAGCTTGTGGTCAAGAACGACAACGGCCTGTGGGGCTCTTCAGGCAATGTGATCATCGACTTGGCCTATAAGGACGAAGTCTGGGCCATCCTCGGCACCATCGACGGCGCCAACAGCCATATCGCCATTCGCGTCGGCTTGAAGATCGAAATTCCGATGATGAACACGGGCGACACCGACCCCACGTTCATCGAGACCAATATTCCCTGGGTCTTCCGCTGCATCGGCGACGACCGCCAGCAATGTTACCTCCTGGCCGATTACCTCTATCGCAAGCTGAAGTTCAAGCGGGTGGCGATCATCCGGGCCAGCAACCGCTATGGGCGCTTTGGTGTACGCGAAATCCGCGACGCCAGCCGCCGCATGCAGAACCCGGTTCCCGTGGAAATGGCCTACCGACTGACGGAAGAGGATTTCACGGCGCAACTGGAGCGGATCAAAGCCAGCCAGTGCGAGGCGGTGGTCCACTGGGGCGATGCCGAGCACGGGGCGAAGATCCTCAACCAGATGCGGGCCATGGGAATGAACCAGCCGTTCTTCGCCTGCGACCGCTGCTGCTCCGATCAGTTCGTCAAGCTGGCCGGCAAGAACGCCGAAGGGGTCGTGTGCGCCTACCCCTGGAATCCCGACCGCAAAGACCCCAAGCTCGATGCTTTCCGCCAAGCCTACCGGAAACGGTTCGGCACCGAGGCGGAGACCTACGCGGCCCACGCTTACGACGGCATGAACATGCTCATCTGGGCGATCCAGGTGGCGGGGCTCAATCGGGCCCGCATCCGCGACGTATTGGCGTACCGCACCAAGCCCTGGCCGGGCGTGACGGGAGATATTCCCTTCAGCGCGGTTCTGGACGATATGGGCGAGGTGTATTTGGCCCGCTATGAGAACGGGCGGTGGCGCTATTACTCGCGCGAGGACCTGCAAATCCCGCGAGGTCCCCAGCGGGCGCCCGGCGACCGTGGCGAAGCGGTAACCCAGCGATAACCCTCCGAGCCGGGGGGCGTCAACTCCCGGTTGGCAACCATGAGCCGGGGGGCGTTAGCTCCCGGTTGGCAACCATGAGCCGGGGGCGTCAGCTCCCGTGGCCTCGCCCCCCAAGAACCAGTCCCCGCAGGAATCCCCCCTTGCCCACCCATCTCAATCTGAACAACACGGGGCAGGAGCGACACGCCTGGTTTTGGGCGGCCTGCGCGGTCCACACCGTCTCTTTGCGCCGCGCGCGCGGCGCATGGAAATCGGCGGCAACCGGCCTGGCGGCATGCGTTGGCCTGGTGCTATGCAGTGCCCTGACCCTCGGCCAGGCTCCGGCGGGCCGTGGCGGTCCCGTTCCGTTCTTCGATGCCCGCCACCGACCGACCGAGTATTCCGGTCCAGGCCGCGGGCTGCCCGAACCGGCCGATATCCGCGAGGTCCTTGTGGGCTACTTCGGCCCCACGGAGAGCAACCCCGAACTGGGCGATGCCTGGCGAGCCGCCCAACTGGCCATCGAAGAACTTAACCAGCAGGGCGGCTACCGGGGCAAGCCGTTTCGACTGGTGCCCGGCTGGTCCGACCAGCCCTGGAAAGATGGGGCCAGCCAGGTAACCCGCATGGTGTATGGGCATGACGTGTGGGCAGTGGTTGGCGGCCCGGACGGGGCCACGACCCATCTGGCCGAGCAAGTCGTGGCCAAGGCCCGCTTGCCGTTGGTCAGTCCCGGCAGCACGGACCGGACGGCCAACCTGGCCAATGTACCGTGGATGTTTTCGCTGTTGCCGGGCGATCATCTTCAGGCTCCGCTTTTGGTAGAACACGTGGCGGCCTGCTTGGGCGGCAAGGCGCTTGCGGTCCTTTCTGTCGACGACCACGACGCGCGGCAGTTTGTGGCGGAGTTTCGGCGGGCGGGGGTGCGGGCGCGGATCCAGCCGACGCGGCAATATGTTGTGGCGTCGGCCGACACCATGGCCGAAGCCGCGGCAAAAGTGGTGCAGGCGGAGGTCGCCGGGGTGCTGGTTGTGGGCGGGCCCGCGGCCAGCGCTGCGATGGTCGCCGCGCTCTGCCAGGCCGGGTATCGAGGCGCGGTTTTCGGCACCGCCGCCTTCGGCCGGCGGCCCTTCCTCGGCCAGGCTGCCGAACGGGCGGAGGGTGCGGTGTTCCCGCTTTTGTACTTCCCCGGCTCTGAAGGCCAGAACGGGTTTGCCCCCCGCTTCCAGAAGCGCTGGGGCTACGAGCCGGACTATTTGGCGGCCGCCACCTACGACGCCGTGCATTTGCTGGGGGCTGCGGTCCGCCGCGCCGGGCTGAACCGCGCACGGATCGGCGACGCGCTTTGGGCACTTGCGCCGTGGCAGGGCGTGTGCGGCACCGTGCGCTGGGACAAGCTGGGCAGCAACAGCCGGACGCCCGCGTTGGGGACCATCCGCGCCGGGCGCGTGGTGCCGCTGGATGCCGCCACCCGATCCGCCCCGCCGAGCGCAAACTTCAACTCAAGGTCGCAATCAGTTCGGCCGCGCGATCGCAGAGCTGTTGGGCCTGGTGGCGGGTAGTCGCCTCGGCCACGGCCCGCACCACCGGCTCGGTGTTGCTGGGACGCACCAACAGCCAGCGATCGGGCCAGTCCAGGCGCAGGCCATCGAGGCGGTCGGCCCGGGCGTCGGCAAAATGGGCCTCCAGGGCATCCAGCGCGGCCGGCACCCGGTCCCCCGGCAGGCTCATTTTGGTCTTGACGATCTGGTAGCGCGGCAGCTCGTCGGCCAGCCGGCTGACCGGAAGCCGCCGCCGGGCCATCGCCGCAAGGATGTGCGCCATGCCCACGAAGCTGTCGCGGACCAGGCCCACGCGCGGATCGATTGGCCCGCCATTGCCCTCCCCCCCAAACACCGCCCCACACGCGAGCATCGCCGACACCACGTTCGCCTCGCCCACCGCCGAACGGACCAGCGGCACCCCGAATCGCCGGGCAATGTCCTCGGTCATGCGGCTGGACGAGCAGTTGGTCACTACCGGTCCGCGGCGGTCGGCCAACACATGCGCCACACACAGGGCCAGGGTGTATTCTTCCCCCACATATCGGCCTGATTCGTCGATCACGGCCAGCCGGTCGGCATCGGGGTCCAGGCAGAACCCCACATCGGCACCGGCTGCGGGCACTGCTGCGCAAACGCTGGCCAGGTTCTCCTCCGTCGGTTCCGGCGGATGCTCGAACTGTCCGTCGGCTGCTTCGCCCAGGACGGTTATGCGGCACCCAAGCGCCTCCAAGAGCCGCCTTCCCATTGCCCCGCCAGCCCCATGGTTGGCGTCTAGCACCACCCGAAACTGCTGCCTTTGGACTTGTGCCCCGTCCACCACCGACAGCACGGCATCGAGGTGGGCAGCCAGCGGGTCTTCGACCGGTTGCCGATGGCCCAGGCGATCGTAAGGGCACCAACCGGGCCGGCCCCTGCGGTATTCGGCGAGCACCTGCTGGCCCTCCCCGGCCGCAAGCAGCCGGCCTTCGCAGCCAAAGAGCTTCAGGCCGTTATATTCCGGAGGATTATGGCTGGCCGAGATTTGTACGCCGCCGGCGGCCCTGCATTGGCGGACGAGCAGGCCGACCGTGGGGGTGGAGACCACGCCGGCGTCCAGGGTCGGTCGGCCAAGGGCATGCAGGGCGGCATGGACCGCTTCGGCCAGCATTGGGCCCGAGGGCCGGCTATCGCGGGCCACCACGATCGCGCCGTCGGGTGCCACGGCCGAAAACGCCGCCACATACCGCATGGCCACCTCGGGGGTCAGCGATTGCCCCACCACCCCCCGAAGCCCCGAAACACTGATGATCGGTTCGCTCATCGCTCATCGGCCCATTGGATGCTCGGGAATCGAAAACACAGACACGGGGTTTGCCGCCTGATAGTTGGTCCCTGGGACTTTGAATTCGCGATTCGGGATTTTTGGGATTCGGTATTTCTGGAATTCGGTATTTCTGGGATTCGGTATTTCTGGAATTCGGTATTTC
>FWWM01005897.1_pt1 | contig 26208 bp, 17 predicted proteins | sample 2228351 | NCBI WGS metagenome assembly FWWM01 (sample SAMEA103939774, study PRJEB20133) | metagenome
GCCGGGTGCGAGTAGAACCAGAAGAGGTGCTGGAAGAGGAGCGGATCACCACCCAGCGCCGGATCGTAGATACCGACACCCCAAACCCGCTCGACGATCACCAGCAACAGAGCGATACCCAATACCGGTGTTGCCAGAATCTGAATGATACTGGTTGCGTAGTTGGCCCAGATGAAGAGAGGCAGACGGAACCAGGTCAGACCGGGTGCCCGCATCTTGTGAATGGTGACGATGAAATTAAGACCGGTCAAGATGGAGGAAAACCCCATAATAAACGCACCGGTAATCGTCATCACCACGTTCGAGTTGGAATAGGTTGAGCTGAAGGGAGTGTAGAACGTCCAGCCGGTATCAACACCGCCGAAGACGGCTGCGATCAGGGCGAAGATACCACCGATCATGTAGAGATACCAGCTCAACAGATTCAACCGTGGGAATGCCAGGTCACGGGCACCAATCATCAACGGTACCAGGAAATTACCCAGCACCGCCGGGATCGACGGGATCAGGAAGAAGAAGACCATAATCACGCCGTGCAGCGTGAAAGCCCGGTTGTAGACATCCGACGACATCAGATCGCCCTGCGGGGTGATCAACTCAATCCGTACCACAGTAGCAGCCAGGCCACCGAGCAGGAAGAAGAAGTTAATCGCCAACAGGTAGAGTATTGCGATCCGCTTGTGATCAACCGTCAGCAACCACGACTTGAGCCAATCAATAAACGTTCGCGAATGATCGTGAATATAGCTCGTCTGTGGAAGAGAAAGCGTGCTCATAGACTAATTCCCCGTGTCGGCGAGTGACTTAATATACGCAATCAATTGGTTAAGCTGATCCTCGCTGATCTGCCCCTGATACGATGGCATAACCGCAGGATAGCCGGCCACAATCTTCGCATTCGGATTGAGGATCGACTCACGCAGATAGTTCTCATCAGCCGTGACTGTCGAGCCATCAGCCATTTTCTCTGTTGCTCCGTACAAACCCTGCATGCTCGGTCCAACGCCACCACCGGCCATTGCGTGGCAGCCGGCACAACCCAGGCTTGTGAAGAGTTGACTACCCGCCGCAGCCATTGGATCGCCGAGATTTGCAGTTATCGTCGGCTGGCCCGTATCAATCGAACCATCAGGTAACACTACCGGCCCAGGAGTTGCCAGCCAGCGCTCGTAATCGGCCAACGGCATGGCGACAACCCGACCAATCATCAGCGAATGTTCAGTACCACAGTACTCGGCGCAGAACAGATGATACTCACCGGGTTTGGTCGCCTCGAACCACATGATTGTGTAGCGGCCCGGCAACACATCTTGCTTCACGCGGAACGCCGGAATGTAGAAGCTATGAATCACATCTTGCGATGTCATTATCAGCTTCACGGGCTGGCCAATTGGAACGTGCAGCTCATTATTCTCGCGCTTACCGTTTGGATGCTGCACGTGCCACATCCATTGCTTGCCGATCACATAGACATCCAGAGTGCGCGCCGGTGGAGTTCGCATCTGTACGTACAAAAACGCACCCCAGAAGAAGACCAGCATGACCAGTATTAACGGGATTATCGTCCAGGTCAGCTCTAGTTTAAGGTTGGAGTCAACCGGATTACTCCGATCAACCTTCTGACTACGGTGATAACGAACGATCAGATAGAGAATAACAAACGGTAACACCCCGGCAAAAATGAGGCTCAGGGCCACCAGAAAAAAGTAGAGCTGATCAACCTGGGTTGCAAAGGTTGATGCCTGATCGGGAAATAACGGAAAATCGCGCATACCTTCGTCCTGTCCGGGGGCATTGCCGCCCCAGTCGCAACTACCACTAAGCCGGCACCGATTCACGTGGTGGCGGCAAATTACCGCCGGGTGTTGAACGACTCAACGTCACAATCAGCGTAATAATCCCGATCACCGTCAGGACACCGGCAATCCGTAGGATCGTCATAATCGCCGGAGTATAACTACCGGTAACCGGATTGTACTGGTAGCACAGTAGCAAAATCTGATCAATCGCACTACCGACCTTACCAGACGATGCCTCAACAATCCCAAGCCGCACATCAGAGGCATTAAACTCAATCCCAAAGAAGTAACGAGCCGTTTTACCTTCTGGGGTCAGCACAACGAATCCGGCCGCGTGCGCGTACTGATCGATGGTTTCGTCATAGACATACCTGAAACCAATGGCATCAGCAACACGCCGGATCTGCTCCTCACTACCGGTCAGAAAATGCCATCCCTGTTCGGCATCGGGCCGGGCATAGCGTTGCAAAGTCAACGTTTTCACATTGGCCGCCATCATTGGCGTCTCAAGTGGATCAATACTGATATTGATCACCTGAAAATCACGTCCAGCGGTAAGCGTCACCTGTTGCAGTGCCGCCAGCACCCCTTCGCGCACAAACGAACAGAGCATGGGGCACTCGTAGTAACTCATCACCAGCACAACCGGCTGGCCGGAAGTGAAGAACTGCTCCAGGCGAACCTGCTCCCCTTGCTCATCGATAAAGACGGCATCGAGCGGCACCTGTTCGCCCATGCGCTGCTCGAAAGCGACATTATCAGCCGGATTTGGGCGGCCACCTTGCGCTGACACCACTGCGGGTGCCAGCAACAAGATGGCGAACCAGCCAATCAGCGTGATGAACGTCCGGCACTTCATGACAACATCTCACGATCTAGTGGTTGATACCGGCTACTTGACGACATCCAGGCCGTGTTCAAGGATTAATTCCATCGCTCGCTCGATAGGAATATGCGCACGACCGGCCCGTTCATTCACCCAGCCATAACTCTCCAGGCGCTCGGTAGCCTCGGTGATAATTCGATCACCATCAACGCGCGGATTTTGTTCGAGGCGCGGTGCTGGTGGTATCTGCATCTGCGACATCTCACTATTTGAGAGGGTATTGCTGGTATCGGTTACCGAACCGGCAGTAATTGCCAGAACCCCCGCCATCAGGCCAAAGGCCAGCAGCAACACAACGCCAACCATGACCACGCCCCAAACGATAAGCTGAGCGCGGGCATCACTCACTTCATGATTGAGCGCCAGGCTCTCGGCGGAAGGACCTTCACTATGGGCATGAGCGTGACTCATAGGACAATCTCCTCTAGCGATGGCATACGAAACAGTTGGTGAGACGGCCATCGGTGGGAATCTGATACTCGATCACCAGTTGTTGCCGTTCGGTCAGTGACAGCGCATTCACATCCCACTCCATATTGAAGACCTCTTCGCGGGGGCGAATGTAGTCTTCCGGTGCCCGGTGACACCCAAGACACCAGCCCATATACAGCGGTTGGGCTTTGGCTGCCAACTGTTGTTGATCGATTCGACCGTGGCACGAGCTACAACCGATACCCTTGGCAACGTGTACCGAGTGGTTGAAGTAGACAAAATCGGGCAGGTCGTAGATTCGGTTCCAGACCACCGGCTCGCCGGTCTGATAACTGTCTCGCACCACCTGCAGCAAGGGGCTGGTTGTCCAAACCTGCGAGTGGCACGACATACAGGTTTCGGTTGCTGGGAAACCAGCCGTGGCAGCCTTTTCGACGGTTGCGTGACAGTAGCGACAATCGATCTTCAGTTCGCTAACGTGGTGTTTGTGGCTGAAGGGAACCGGCTGGGCTTTGGCAACTCCTACATCAGTATACCATGGAGAGAGGTAGAAGCCGACCATCGCCGCGATGATTCCGATCACCAACAGCACCAGGCCGAAGAGACTGGCCAAAAAGATTGCATTTGCATTACGCGGAAAGATTTGCGCAGACATACGTCACGTCTCTCGCTCTCTAGCCTAGCGGCCGGCTCTTACTTGCTCTAGCTCAGCCTCACTCAACAGGGCAACATCGGCATTCTGGCTTAATTGCAGCGCACGTACATAGGCGGCAATCGCCCAGCGATCTTCAGGTGGGATACGTGAGGCATAGCTGTACATCCTGCCGACACCGTTGGTGATCACGTCGAAGAAATAGCCAATCTGCACAGTACGCAGTCGATCTTGATGCAGACTCGGCACTGTCATCGGTCCACGGTAGGCAATCACCCCTTGACCATCACCGACCAGACCATGGCACGGAGCGCAGAAGGCATTGTAGCGTGATTGACCATGCGCAAGCAGGGCAGCATCAAGCTTGATCTCTGGCGGCAACTGATCGGCCAGTTGCCCTTCGATCCGTCCGGTCATCAGGGGCGAATCAGGATTATAACTGTTGAGCGGTACTGTATTGGCCGGCGGCGGCTGCATTGCCCGGCCATCAGGAAAGAAGGTGCTGACATCGTTTGGCTTGTACTTGGGCTGGTCATACATATCAACGTGACACGCCACCAACAGAAAGCAGAGTGGCAGCCACGCCAGCCGTACCAGCCGGCTCAGGATTGATTTACGAACAGAGTACACCATACGCCAATGCTCGCTTCTAGTGCCGGCCAGTGTATCTGGCCGGCTTGCTGCTACCCTGCATGACTCCCACTATCGAGTGCTTCGCTGGGATTACGTACCCGTGCCAGATAGCTCGTGCGTGGCTTGAGATTCAGCTCGTCGAAGACGGTATAGTTGTGTGGCTGCTGCTTGATCTGAGCCACCTGACTATTCGGATCGTTAATGTTACCGAAAACAATCGCCTGGGTTGGGCAGACCTGCTGGCAGGCGGTGACAACCTCGCCATCACGGATTGGCCGATTACCTTCGACCTTCGCCCTGATGCGCGCTGCACTGATCCGCTGCACACAGTAACTGCACTTCTCCATCACACCCCGATTGCGGACTGTCACGTCGGGATTGCGCATCAGCTTCAGGCTTTCACTGGTCAGATCGCTGTACTGCAAGAAGTTGAACCGACGCACCTTGAAGGGGCAGTTGTTCGAGCAGTACTTCGTACCGACACAGCGGTTGTAGACCATGTTGTTGATGCCCTCAGCATCGTGCACTGTCGCTGCAACTGGGCAGACCAGCTCGCAGGGAGCCTGCTCGCAGTGCGCACAGGTCATCGGCATCAAGTAGGCTTCTGGATTGTCGAGGTCTTCACCGGCGTAGTAGCGATCAATTCTGATCCAGTGCATTTCACGACCGCGCGAGACCTGGTCCTTACCGACAATCGGGATGTTGTTTTCGGCCTGACAGGCAATCACACAGGCATTGCAGCCGATGCACGCCGACAGGTCGATGACCATGCCCCACTGATTACCAACGCTGTAGTCGTAGCCGGGAAGTGACCCGGGCATCAATGACTGATACTGTGGCTTCTGCTCAGGTGAACCGTACTTTTCGGTGTAGACCTCTTTGGCAATATATTTCGGGTCTTCCTTAAAGCGGGCAAATTCACCGGCACGTACCACATCACGCCCTTCAAGCGTCCAGTGATCCTGAGTGCTGACCAGCAGGTAGCGTTCATTGGTCGCTGTTGCACTCACACCACCGATCAGCCAGGGGGTAGCACTCACGCGCAGGCGATAGGTATTAAACCCGGCACCGGCAGCCACCTGACCACCATGCTCACGGCCATACCCAAGGGTTACCGTGATCGTGTCATCGGCATGGCCCGGCACAATCCAGATCGGGAGTCGCAGCGTACCAACCGGGGTTGTCACATCGATCATGCGACCATTCTCACCGGCCAGGCGTTCCAGCGCCTGCTCACGTGCCCGTCCCGGCGCAGCCAGACTGGCCGGATCGAAGGGTAGATTGAGCAAACGAATCGCAGTTCGTGGACTGACGAGGGCTGCATTATCCCAGGTCAGCTTCGTCATTGGACGTGGCAGTTCTTGCAGCCAGCCATTGTTGGCGAAGCGACCATCCCAAATCGCCGGATCGGGGCGGAAGATCAGCTCAAGCCCTGCTGAAGGTGCCGGTGCTTCCAGACGCAGCCCACTCACTAGTGCAACCTGTGCAGGGGCAAAGCGTGAGCCTTCGATCACACCTGTGCTCAAAGCACGCTTGAAGAAATCGTCGAAAGCCGCATCTTCAAGGCCGGTCTGCTGTTGCCAGTAAGACCGCACAATATCGTAATCGGTCACCCCAATGGTGCCATTCAACACTGCCAGCAGCTCGTGTGCCGAGCGCGAACTGTACAATGGCCGGATCAGTGGCTGAACAATGCTCGCTGTCCCATCGTAGGCACGGGCATCCGACCACGACTCGAGGGGATGGGTCAGCGGAATAAACCAGGTCGCCAGCACTGCTGTCTCATCTTCGTAGGGATTCAGTACCACGACCTGTTTAGCCTGACGCATTGCCTCAGCAAAACCCAGGTCTGCCGGCGCGGTGAAGGCAGGGTTGCTATCAATAATCACCAGCAACTCGACGCTCCCGGCGCGCAGATCGTTGACCAGAGTTACCAGGTCCTGCGGATCACTCGGCTGGGCTACCGGCTCGGTGTACTCCACCGTCGTCCCAACGGCACCGAGCTGAAGATTGATGGCGTGGGCAATCGCGTGCACAACCGGTGGCTGCGCTTCGCCAACCACCACCACCGCCCGATTGCCGGCCCGGCGCAGATCGGCCACCACCGCAGCAACCCACTGCTGCTGAGCTTCGTTCAGACCGGTCGCCGGCGCAACTGCGGTTACGCCCAACTGCGTCGCGATAGCGGCTGCCAGTTGACCAACCATACCGGCAGATACTGCCAGGCGGTGATCGGCAATCGCACCGGTCGGCGAGAAGACCGGTTCAGCGACGTACAACCGACTCATCGCAGAGGTCTCTTTACGCACGCGCCGCCGTTGCATCAGATCGCGAGCGTAACGCACACGACCAGGACCTTCGCTGACAAAATCGGCGTCTAGCGCCAGCACCACATCGGCTTCGGCAAAGTTGTAGCGCGGCTCATACGGCGACCCAAACGCCAGCCTGGTACCGGCATAGGTATTGCTGCGGCCAATCGGATCGTACTGAATCCAGCGCGCCGCCGGGAAATTGGTCAGCAGCTCGTTGATCTGGGCGCGGAGCGTCGGCGAAGTGACCGTCGGGGTCAATAGCCGCAGACCCTGTCCCTGCAACGCACGCTGCACCTGCAAGGTCTCGGTAATCGCACCAACGAACGTCTCCCAGGTACTGAGCAGACCACTACGGCGCACCGTCTCAGGCCGGTCAGGATCGTACAATGCCAGCAACTCGGCCTGCGCAAACGCATCGGTTGCACCAAGGCTGGCCGGATGCATTGGGTTGCCTTCGATCTTGGTTGGACGCCCCTCGTGGCTCTTGACCGTCACACCAAGGGCAAACCCGTCGAGCATCACAGCGGTCGCGTAGTAATTTGGAATGCCGGGAATTTGATCACGCGGTGCACGAGCAAAGGGCGCAACCTGCTCTTGCGGCTGTTTGATCGCAAAGGTACAGCCAGAGAGTCCGGCAAGCGCCAGCGACGCTCCCATCAACTTGAGGAATGTCCGACGAGAAACCGGATCAGCCAGTTCACTCGCTCCTTGCGGAAATTCACGAGCAACCAGCTCTCGAAATGCCGGCGTATCGACCAGTTGATCGAGTGAACGCCAGAACTGTTTGCCACGCGCCTGCTGTAGTTGGGCGCGAACGGCCTCGATCTCGGGCGCGGCAGGGTGAAGGTTCATCTCACTCATTTGCGTGGCCAGACTAGATACGTAGCGGGTCCAATTCCGCCCTCAAACTTGTGAATTCAGGCACATTCAACCGTTTTCGATTATAACAGAAAGCTACGCTGTCAATGCTGTAGGCTTCATACCTTTTGCATCCAGGTTTGGTATCTACCAGGAATAGTGGAAATCTCAATGCTTTCTAACCCAGATAGTTGCTACAGAACTGACGATAGTCGTAGCCAATGAAATGCCGGCATCGTAGCCGGCTGCGGCGCGATCTTTGTGCCTGTTAGTGCAATTATAGTAGCATACTTTGCGGAAAATGCGCAACATGAACAAGCCCTGTGCAGGTCATCTATCATTGCAATGACTGCACAGGGTTGTGAGAAATCACTGATAGCTGTTGTCAGGCCGAGGCTGCAAAGACTCGATACGACTCATCAAGCAATTCGATAATATATCGCACCTGGACATCTTTCCCCCGACGGCGCAGTTCACCGGCCAGTTGGAGGGCACAACCAGGATTGGCGGTGGCAATAATCTCGGCACCGGTCGTGAGCGCGTTGTCGATTTTGCGCGCACCCAGGCTCATTGCCATTTCGGGCTGGGTGACATTGTAGATACCGGCACTTCCACAACATAATGAAGACTCCGGCATCTCTTTCAGGGTCAAGCCGGGAATTGCCGTGAGCAACACTCGTGGCTGCGCACTGATTCGTTGGGCATGCACCAGGTGGCACGGCTCCTGGTAGGTGACGGTGATGTTGAGCCGACCCAAGGCGCTGCGATTGAAGTCGATACCGGCGAGAAATTCGTGAACATCTTTCACTTTAGCGCTAAACCGTTCGGCGCGTTCCCGCCACGCCGGATCGTCGTGCAAGAGGTGTCCATACTCTTTGAGTGTGCTACCGCAGCCGGCTGCATTGACGATTATCGCATCAACGCCCAGCCCTTCAAACGCTTCAATATTGCGCCGGGCCAGCTCACGCCCACCGTCGAGATCGCCGCCGTGCGTATGTAGCGCCCCACAACACCCCTGATCTGGCGGCAGAATAACCTCACAACCGTTCTTGCGCAGTACCCGAATCGTGGCTTCGTGCACATGGGCAAAGGCGGTGCTCATAATGCAGCCGGTAAGCAGGGCCACACTGTAACGACGTTCGCCCTCGGCGGGGAAAATCTGTCCTTTCGGCACGCTGTAATGCGAGCTGATCGGGGGCAGCATTGCTTCGGTATCGGCCAGACCAAGCAGCTTGAGGAGACCACTCTTGCGGGCCAGCCACTGAATGCCACTGCGCTGGTAGAGACGCATCATGGTCGAGAAGAGGCGAAATAGCTCCATACGCTTGAACAGTAACCCGAAGACGGCACCGCGCAATGCACGTTGCCAGATGGGCCGCGGCGGTAATTTCGGTTCAGGCGCACCGGGTGTGGCCGGCGGCCCGGCTTTGCCGGCTCGCGCCTGCTCGATCTGCGCCCGGCTGGCCTCGAGAATGGCGCCGTACTGCACCCCCGACGGGCAGACTGCCTCGCACGCCCGACAATTCAGACAGAGGCTCATCTGCTCTTGAAACACTTCACTGGCGAGGCTGATGCGCCCTTCATCAACAGCTTTCATCAGGTAAATACGACCGCGTGGCGATGCCATTTCCAGCCCGGTTTCGCGGTACGTAGGACACGACGATAGACACAAACCGCAGTGGACGCAGGTATTAATGATGTCGGAACTGGGTTTATCTTTGGCGCTAAAGCCGATGAGTGGAACTGTCGGCTGCACCGATGATGGCGAAGATTGGGTAACAGTCACAGGTGATTCTCCTCTTGGCTTATACACGAGTATCGCTAAACCAGAATGCCGCTGGATTCATGTGGTTGTGCGGATCAATCGCTACCTTGAGCGCCTGCATGCGGCTGAGGGCTACTGGTGGCTGCCCCCATACAGAAGCCTGAGGAACGAACATCGGTGGCGCCGCCAGTATGCGCGTGTGTGGAAAGGCAGCGACCAGGTCGGCGTGAAAGGCAGCGATTGCGGTGAAATCGCCAATCGTTTGGATGTAGATGATGCCGGACAACGCATGCGCTGTTATCTCAATCGCCACCTGATGTCGGGCTGCACACTGCTCGATAGTCTGGATCGCAGTTGCACATTGGGCCGGCCAGACCCCCACTCGTAGCAAGACACCGTTGGCGATTGGCGCATAGCGAGCGACTGTCTGTTGCCAGAACGTTGTCTCCTCAACATCTCGTAGTACAGTCACAGACACATCGTGCCGGTGAGCCAGCGCGGTGGCTTCGCGCATGTGACGTTCAACTGCTGCCGGATGACCCTCGGCACGCATTGCAACCACAATAGCCTGCGTATCGGCCAGATATTCAACGGCTGTCGGCAAGAGACGACTGGCCGCCAGATGGTCGATCAATGTCCAGGCAGCGGTTGGCGTGGACAGATGGGCAAGCAGGGTTGCGCTCGCCGGTGGCTGCGGAAAGACCTTCAGCGCTACTGCTGTGATGAGACCAAGCGTCCCGGCACTGCCAACGTAGAGCTTCACCAGATCATAGCCGGTCACGTTCTTGACCACCTGCGCGCCGAGACGTACCGGTATGCCGTCCGGTTCAATCACATCGAGGGCCAACACCCAATCACGGAACGAGCCATAGCCCAGGCGTCGTGGCCCATCAACAGCGGTGGCGACCAGACTGCCTAAGCTCCGCTGGGCATCGGCCACATCGAGGGGAATCATCTGACGATGTGGCGCAAGTAAGCTCTGCAATTCGGCCAGCGTGGTACCGGCAGCAACTTTGATGGTCAGGTCGTCCGGTTCGTAGACGAGCGCACCACGCCAGTGCTGCGTCGAGACGGTCACGGCGGTGGGTGATCGTGCGGTGCAACCACCGGTTGGCACAACGGGAAGGCCGGCGTGATGGCAGACCCGCAGCAATTCGGCAGCAGCATCTGGTGTTGCTGGTGCCACGCATGACCCAGGGGCAGGCGCTGACGTCACACTCGCCGGGTCGCGCTGTTGCAGCCGCATCGCCCGAGCCGCGGCCAGATCAGCCGGTGGCGTATCGGATGGAAAGATTTTAGCCGGGTTGAAGCAACCGGTCGGGTTAAAGACCTGATGAATCGTGGCGTGCAATTGCAATTCAGCCGGCGAGAAGAAACGGGGCAGGTATTCACACTTTTCCAGGCCGATCCCATGCTCACCGCTGACCACACCACCGTGCTCAATACTCAACTCGAGGACTCCGGCAGCAATTGCGTGTGCGCGCTGACGCTGATCAGGATCACGAGGATCGTACAGCACCAGTGGGTGCAAATTACCATCGCCGGCGTGGAAGACGTTGCATACTTCCATACCGTATTCGGCCCGTAAACGTTCAACGTGCTCCATCATCAGCGGTAATCTGGTACGCGGTACGACGGTATCAACCAGATAGTAGGCTGGCGCCAGTCGACCAATTGCCCCGGCCACCGATTTGCGCGCCATCCAGACCCTGGCCTGCGTCGCCGGATCACGAGCCGGACGGAGGTCGAAAGCGCCGTGATCGCGACAGATGGCAATAATCTGATCCAGTTGGTCATCGAGGCCATCTTGAACGCCATCGACCTCAATAATCAGGGCGGTTGTACCGGTCGTTTCAGGTAACCCCAGGCTATACGCACTGTTCACTGCCCGAATTGCATTGTGATCCATGACTTCGAGCGAAGTGGGTAATGAACCAGAGGCAATCACGGCGCTCACTGCTGCCGCCGCAGCAACAACTGTTGGGAAGAGAGCCAGCACGACGCGCACCGCTTCAGGGAGTGGCGTTAGCCGCACAATCGCCGCCGTGACAACCCCCAGCGTTCCTTCACTTCCGACAAGCAGACCGGTCAAGTCATACCCGACCGGATCGATCACCCCATCACCCGTCCAGTAACGCTGACCGGTATGATCAACCACCTCAACGGCGAGTACGTGATTGCTGGTTACCCCATACTTCAGACAATGTGGGCCACCGGCGTTGGTGGCGATATTGCCGCCAATCGTACTGGCACGCTGCGATGAGGGATCGGGGGCAAACTGATAGCCAAGGGGGGCAAGATGGGCATTCAAGTCGGCGTTTACCACACCGGGTTGAACGACGGCCAGCCGCGAACGAACATCAACGGTCGTGATGTCGGTCATGCGAGCGGTACTGATCAGCAGGCCACCACAGAGAGGCACAGCCCCACCTGCAATACCCGTACCGGCACCACGTGCTACCACGGCCAACCCTTCGCGGACGGCCAGACGCACAGCAGTTGCGACCTGGCCAGCATCTTTCGGTAGCACCACAAGCTGTGGCGGATGGGAGACAATCATGCTGCCGTCGGAGTCGTAGGTCAGCAATGCCTCTGGCGCAGTCACTACCGCATCAGCGCCAAGGATAGCTCGCAACTCGGCAACAAGTTTATCCGGCACGACAACCGGGGTCACGGTATACTGCTCCTTTGCCTGCAGGGCCATCAGACCACAAAACGACCGGGATTCAAGAGATGTTCGGGATCGAATTCCTGCTTGATCCGCTGCATCAGATCAAGATTCGGGAGCTGTGCGCCGAACACCGGCGCCTCAACCACGAGGGCTGCCGGCGCTGCCATGATTGTTGTCTGCGGGGCAGCTTGAAGGATGGCAGCATGCCACTCGCGCAACTGATCGACAGCACCGCGTACCCGTAGATAGGCAACCCCATTCAAAGCCCTGACTGATCCCTGTAGCGGCACATTCAGGCGCTGTGCCGCCATGCGCACCGTAGCCAGAACCCCCGGCATCGTAGCGGGTAAACAGGTAACGCGGACAACCAGCTCATCTGCCGCAACCGTTGCCGTCTGCGGCAGATCGTTGATCGCCGTCCAGAGACTGCTATGCGCCTCATCGCGTAGCACTTCAGCCCGAACCCCAGCCTGGGTTGCGAACGAGGTTACATCGCGCAGGTGGCGTTCAACTGCTGCCGGTAAACCCTCGCTGCGCACGGCCAGCGCGAACGTCGCACCGGTCAGTTCAACTCCCTCAAGATATTCAACCGCCACCGGCGTCAGTTGACTGGCAGCGATGGCATTGACCACTTTCCACAATGGTTCGGGGCTTGTGGCACGGCATAGAATACTGGCAGACGCTCGCGGTTGGGGGATCAGCTTGAAGTTCGCGGAAGCGATAATTGCCAGCGTCCCAAAGCTGCCGAGGTAGAGCTTCATCATATCGAAGCCACTGACATTCTTGACCACCATCCCGCCGGCTTTCGAGATACGGCCGGTCGCCTCAACAACCCGAATCCCGATCAACAGATCGCGCGCCGAACCGTACCCCAGCCGACGTGGGCCATCCATTGCTGTAGCCAGCAACCCACCAATCGTCGCTCGTTCAGGCAGTGGCGCATCGATAGGCAACATCTGACCATTGGCTGCCAGCGCAGTGCTGAGCGCACCCAGCGTCATCCCGGCTTCGACCGAAATGGTCAGATCGTCGGGCGTGTAGTCCAGAATACGGCTCAAACGATTGGTGATTACAACCGCAAAAGGACGGGCAGGCGGACGGCCCCACATCTGCTGCGTACCACCACCCCACGGCACAATTGCCACCCGCTCCGCTGCCAGGCGAGCGACTGTCTGGGCTAATTCCTCAAGCGAGCCGGGGGCAACCGTTAGTAATGGCGATTGACCGTAGATTGCGTACCCAGTGGGATGATCAACTACGTATTGTTCACCAACCAGCGCTGTCAGATCAGCAAGCAATGATCCGTCATTCATCTGCGTTAACTCGATTTCAAAGCACTCCAGGCCACACCCGAACGTCGCAACGCTGCCAGTTCACCACAACCACGGCCTTTGGGAAACACCTTGCCGGGATTAAACAAATCGTGCGGATCGAAACTCTGATGCAGACCGGCCATCGCAGCCAGATCATCGGTCGAGAAGAGCAGCGTCATATAATCCTGCTTTTCGACCCCAATCCCATGCTCGCCGCTGATCACCCCGCCAAAATCAATACTCACCTGCATCACACTGGTCGCTGCCTCTAGCGCACGCTGATTCTGTGAGCGGTCACGGCGATCAAAGAGAATAATGGGATGGAGATTGCCATCGCCGGCATGGAAGACATTGGCAATCGGCAGCCGGAATTCACGCGAAATGCGACCCACTTCGTCCATGGTTTGGGGCAACTTCGTGCGCGGCACAACCGTATCAACCAAATAGTAGGTTGGGGCGAGGCGTCCCATCGCGCCAAAGGCATTTTTGCGCGCAGCCCAAACCTGATTCTGCTCAGCCAGAGTACGGGCCGGGCGTACATCGATGGCCCCGTTGCGCCAGCAAATCGCTGTCACATCGTTCAACAGCTCATCAAGGCCGTCTTCGACACCATCCACCTCAATCAGCAGAGCAGCACCGGCTGCTTCGGGCAGACCCAGCCGGTACATATCATTCACTGCTTTAATCGCCAGGCGATCCATGATTTCAAGCGCTGCCGGTAATAAACCACTGGCAATCACCTGCGAAACGGTATTCGAGGCACCGGCAATGTCAGGGAACAGAGCGAGCACAACCCGCACCGCTTCGGGCAGGCGGGTGAGCCTCAACCAGGCAGCAGTGACAAAACCGATAGTACCTTCCGAACCGGTGATCACACCGGTCAGATCGTAACCGGGGGTATGCGCACTGCCATCACCCGTCCAGACAATCGAACCATCGGGCAACACAACCTGCACGGCCAGCACGTGGCTAGCGGTAATCCCGTATTTCAGGCAGTGTGGGCCGCCCGAATTATTGGCAATATTCCCACCAATCGTACAGGCTTTCTGAGAAGAGGGATCGGGAGCAAATTGATAGCCAAACGGCTTCAGATACTGTGACAGCTCCCAGTTAATCACACCGGGCTGGCAGAGCACGCGCCCATTGGCAGTATCAACCTGCAAAATCTTGTCCATGCGAGCGGTGGAGATAACGATGCCACCCTGCATTGGTGTAGCACCACCGGCCAGACCGGTACCGGCGCCACGGGGAACAATCGGCATACCAGCACGCGCAGCCAGCCGGACAATCGCCGCCACCTGCTCGGCACTGGTTGGCAAGGTCACTACGTGCGGCTCGTGCGTATCCATCACACAGCCATCGGCGTCGTAGGTAAGCAACGCATCAGGGTTAGCCACAACACCGCGTGGGCCGAGGATACGCTCAAGCTCTGCGATTAGTTCAGCACGGTTCATTCCGCACTCCTGCGGCCAGCCGGGCCGCACCCTGTGGGGTTTTAATAGGAAATACTTTCAGAAGTGACTGGTTATGTATGTAGTATACCATAAATGCGGTCTGACACCAGAGATCGCCAATAGTTCGTGGGAAGTCCAGCCTGATTCTTTCCTGCTGACATGCCCTTCAGGTCAGGAGCATTTTTTGATCAACGCAACTTCTACCTCATCAGGAAGGCCCACTCATCAGGAAGGCCCATCGAGGGTGAGGGTATGTAGGGCATCTCTAAAACCTGTTTCCTGTATACGTTTACGTGTTCTAATCCAAGTTGCTACCTTTATCACCACAGAGACACAGAGGACACAGAGGATGGGTATAACCTGGGTTGCTACCGTGAGGCGTGATGTTGCACGTCTACGGGAACAGGCTGCTACCCACGTTGTTCATTCAGTTACGCTATACAGTGTTGTGGGTAACGTCGTGCTGTTCATCCTGACAGTCAGCCTCCATAACCTGCTCACAGCATAGGTAGCAACTTGAGTTAATAAAAACGTCTCCTGGAAGTTATCTCATTCATTCTCTATGTATCGTGACGAGCATACAGCATCCTCGTGACCAGCAGGGTCACCGGCGTGACACGTGCCGAGTCGTAAGCACGGCTGCTGCGGCAGCATGGCTGCCGCACTCCAAACGTTGCGACACGCGCATGACGAGCAGGTAAGGCAATCTATCCAGACAGTGCGTGATGGCGCTGGCGATGGTCAGCAGCCCGCCTCGCTCTCATAGCGGCGGCCTGGGAGCGGGACAGACTGTCGTTGCGATTGGCAATCGTTCATGCGCCTGGGTGACAGTCTGAGCACAACCGCACAGCTTGTATGAAATAAGTTCCAGAGTATGCGCAAAGTTCTACCCGCCAACCAGCCTCAGTCCATCGCACTGCCATCTGCGCTCCGGCCTCTGGTCGCGGATGAACGGATCGCTTGTCAATGACTACCTTTCATCGTTGGTATAATGCAGCACGTGCTGTGCAGAGTGTGCGGACGTATCACTGCCGCCCGTTGCGCAGGGTTACATATACTGCACCTTTGTCATCGGTTTGGGATAGAGGTGAGACGAGTTGAATCCAGGCCTGGTGACAAATATTTCGCTTCTGGAAGGGTTGGCTTGACCGATAACATTGGAAGATTATGCAACTACCGACAACTCTGCAGAATGCACTAGAGCGAATGATCGCCGCGCAGCCGGCTTCGGCACTTGAACGGACTGCGCTACAACTATCGGCCCGGTACCGCGAGACGGGCACCGATGCGCCGGTCATTGCCACAACGATTGAGGCAGTCGCCTACGCGGCCTGGCGCATGCCAGCCACCTATGCTGCCCTGCGTGCTGTTTTCCGCCGATTAGCTGAAGCACAGCCCGATTTTACACCCAAACGGATGCTTGACATTGGTGCCGGCAGCGGTGCTGCGATCTGGGCCGCGACCGAACAATGGCCTTCACTGCAACAGGTGGTAGCAATCGAACGGCAACCGGCGATGGCCCGGATTGGTAAACAACTAACAGCCAATGCCGATCTCCCCGCTATCGTATGGCAACAGCAGGATGTGCTGACCCTGGATCGCCTGGCTGAAAGTGATCTGGTGGTCGCCGGATATGTCTATGGCGAAATCGAACCAACAGCCCGTACCCTTGTGCTGAGCCGACTATGGAAAGCTGCTGGTGGCGCATTGGTATTGGTTGAACCGGGAACACCGACCGGCCACACGACCATCTTGCACGCACGCAGTGAGCTGATCAAACGGAATGCTCACCTGCTGGCGCCATGTCCGCATACCGCAGCCTGTCCATTGGCTGAGGGAAACGACTGGTGCCATTTTGCGCAACGCATTGCCCGCCCGGCGTTTCTGCGTCGGTTAAAAGCCGCCGAAGCACCGTTTGAAGATGAGAAATTTGCGTACCTGATCGCATCTCGCCATGAGGGCAAGCCGGTTGGCGGGCGAATCATCCGTCATCCGATCATTCACAGCGGACGGATTGAACTTCAGGTTTGTACAGAGCGGGGACTGCAAGCAATGACCATCACCCGCAGTCAAAAAACCCTCTGGCGCCATGCCCGTGACAGTGGTTGGGGCGATCCCTGGACAGACAATCCCCCCACGGGTGGAAGCAATCACGATGACTGAAGTGATATAATAGTAGATACCCGGTGCGATCCGTCGCCTCGGTTACATATTAAGGATACCGTTATGGCTGACGCTCGCACCCACCTCATCCTCTTCGCAATTGACGATCTGCGTGAGCCGATTGCCCAAACTCTTGCACCCTTTCCCTTTATCAGTTACTCGTTCGCGACAACACTGCCGGAGCTGCTTGATGTAATCAACCAACATCATTCAGCCATCGGTTTGTGTCGCGCAGAAGATTACGTCAATATGCCGGTTGGCCTTGCGATCATCATCCTCTGCGTAGATGATGATCTGCTATTCGCCCATTTTGCCAATCAACCGGCTATTGTTGACGTGTTATTTGAAAACCGTCTTCAGCGCCTGCCATTCATCGTGCAACGAGAGATACGACAACAACAAGCCCTTGACCGGGAAACCCGCCGGCTGCGCATGATTATCGAGCACGCACCGCATGGTGTGATCGAAGTAGAAACGAGCAACCGGCTTATTCGCTGGACAAATCCGGCTATGAATCAGCTCTTTGGGTATTCGGCGGCAGAAATGCGCTCGCTACGCCTGGAAGAGATGCACCCGGATGAAGAACGGGCAACTGCCATTGATACATTTCACCGGATGGTCGCAGGCGATGAGTCTCCCATTCTGAACGTGATCTGTCAGCGACGCGACGGTTCCATCTTTTACTGCAACATTGCCCCAGGAGGTGTATATGGCAATGGTCAGCGACTGATCTTTATCTTTTTTACCGATGTTACCGACGAATACCAGAGTCTGCAAACGCTACGGGTGAACGCCTATCGGCTGGAACTGGCTTTACGCGCTGCCAATCAGGGGCTGTACGATATTGATGTGCGCAGTGGGTTAACTATTGTCAGCGACGAATATGCCACGATGTTGGGGTACGATCCAGCCACATTCACCGAAACAAACCAGCGTTGGCGCGAACGGCTGCACCCTGCCGACGCGGCGATGGTGTACCAGACGTATCTCGACTATCTTGCCGGACGCATCCCTGAGTATCGGGTGGAATTTCGCTCGCGGATGCAACAGGGCGGTTGGAAATGGATTCTCTCGGTTGGCGCTATTGTCGAACGTGATGCTCAGGGTCATCCATTACGCATGCTCGGTACACATACCGACATCAGTGCCCTGAAGCGATTGGAATTTCAGGAACGTTTACGGGTTCAGCTCTTCACCAGCCTGCTAGGAGGTGAAAGTTTGGAGAACCTTATGAACATTCTGCTAAAGGCTTTTGAGGAGGAGCAGCCCGATACGCGCTGTGCCCTCGTCCTCTTTGATACGACGAGTCGTCGACAAACGCACGTCATTGCCTCAAACCTGCCATCAGGGTTGAACGATCTGCTTGAAGAGGGGCTGCGACAACCATCACAATCGCGCTGGCAAGCAATTCTTGCCAGGCAACGGCTCTGGATACCAGATTTGCGGCTCGACCCGCAATGGACATATTACGCTGCCTCTGCTCAACACCACGGTTTCACAACCCTTTGGGCGGAACCGATTTCCGGGGCAGGTGGAACCATCATCGGCGCATTTACCGTCTGGTCGGCCCGCAACACACTGCCACAGCGCGATGATCAGATTCTCCTCCAATTCGTCGGGCATCTGGCCGGGCCGGTGATCGAGCAGCACATGATCGCCGAACGCCTTCGGCTCAGTGAAGAACGCTATACCCTGGCCGAACGGGCCGTACAGGATGGGGTATGGGACTGGGACATCATTAACGGCGTTACCTACCTCTCGCCGCAGTGGAAAGCGCTCTTTGGCTTCGGCGAAGATGAATTACCGAACGCGATTACGACCTTTTTCGAGCGCATTCATCCCGATGACTGGCCAGAGGTGACCAAAGCCCTCGACCGCCACTTTGCCGGATACGAACCGTTCCACATGGAATTTCGTATGCGTTACCGTGACGGCAAGTATCGCTGGGTACTGGCACGCGGCGAGGCATTGCGCGACAATGAGGGAACGGTCACTCGCATGGTTGGGGCATTGAGTGACGTTACCGAACGCAGACAGCTTGATGAACGAATCCGCGAGACCCAGAAACTGGAAGCTCTCGGCCTGCTGACCGGTGGCCTGGCCCACGATTTTAATAATCTGCTCGGCATCATCATCGGTAATCTTGATCTGTCGCTGAGCGACTGGCAAGGGGATGAAGCAACCCGCCAGGCCATTGACTCTGCGCTGCAAGCAGCGCTGCGTGGGGCCGAATTAACCAAAAGTCTGCTGGCAGTTGCCCGTCGCCAGCCGCTTGCCCCCACCAGCATTGATGTATTGCAGGTCATCCGCGAGTTTTTGCCGTTGATTCAAGTCACCGTGGGATCGGCGATCAAGGTTCAGTTGATCGAGCAAGCCACCAGCCCGGCTCGTGCCGACCGGGCCGGCCTCGAAGCCGCGATCCTCAACCTCGTCATCAACAGCCGCGATGCAATGCCGCAAGGTGGCTCGTTGACTATCAAAATCAGAGAGCAACATGTGACGTCAGAAGACACCATGTTGCTGGCGATTCTGGCGCCCGGTTGCTACATCGCTATCGATGTCACCGATACCGGAATGGGTATGACCCCGGAAGTTGCCGAACGGGCGTTTGAACCCTTCTTTACGACCAAAGAGCGCGGACGCGGCACCGGGCTTGGCCTGGCAATGGTCTACGGCTTCGCCCGTCAATCAGGGGGGACGGCACAGATTTATTCGACCTCTGGCCTGGGCACAACGATCCGGTTATATCTGCCGTGTACGCAAGGTATCGTGCCGGAAGTTGTGTCGCCCGTGCCGCTCGCAGCACGGCGTGAGGCGCGGATTCTGGTGGTTGACGACGACGCTGATCTACTTCAGATCACTGCAACTACGCTCCACAATCTGGGCTACACCGTCTTTACAGCCACTGCCAGCAAAGCAGCACTGACAATTCTGCAGGATGAAGCGATTGATTTGCTTCTGACCGATGTGGTCATGCCTGAAATGGATGGGCTTATGCTGGCCGCAGCAGCCCAACAGATTAGCCCATCCCTCAAAGTACTGTACATGAGTGGTTTTGCAGCATTGCAAGGCACCGACATGAGCAATCTGGCAGTAATTGAGAAGCCATTTCGCGCCAGCACCCTCGAAGTTGCCGTGCAACAGGCGCTAAACGCGTAGCTCTTGATAGACTGCTGCCCCTAACACGGCCAACACCTCGGACGCCAACCGGCGACGATCAAAGCGCTGTTCGGCCAGCAGACGGGCATTCCGCCCGGCCTGGCGGGTAAACTCTGGATGGTCGCACATATACACTATCTGCGCCGCCAGATCGGCGGGATCACCGGCACGTGCATAGCGACCGCATTGATGTTCGGTGACGAGGTGTTGCAGCCACCCCGGTGTATTGACAATGACCGGTTTCCCTGCTGCCAGTGAGTCGAACAGTTTGTTGGGTGAACAGGTTGCCAGTACCGAAATAGCTTTGAAGATAGTCAGACAGACATCAGCCGCCGCTACCAGATCAGCTACCTCCGCTTTGGAGAGTGGATCAAGGAAGCGCACATTACGCAGACCGTAATGGCGACTCTGTTCTTCCAACCACGAGCGCTGACGTCCCTGACCGGCCAGTACGATCAGAATATCGTTACGTCCCTGGTGTTGCAAAACCCGTGCCGCTTCTATCACCTGGCTTAAGTCGTTAGCTTCACCCATCGTGCCGAAGTAGAGCACCAGGAACGGTGGATTGCCAAGCTGCTGCCGCCAGTGGCGGCCACCACGCTGGGGATGAAAGAGATCAAGATCGGCAGCGTTCGGAATAACACTAATCTTTTCCGGAGCTACCCCAGCATCGATCACCCCTTGCCGCATACCAGGTGAGAGGGCGATGATATGTTGTGACCGCCGATAAATGGCTCGTTCAAGCCAGCGTGCAGCCAGAATGAGGAGGGGATGCCGAAGTACACCCATCTGGATTGGTGCCTCTGGCCATAGATCGCGTACTTCAAAGACCAGTGGCACGCGATGCCAGCGGCTGGCCAGCATACCGGGAATCCCAATCGTCAAGGGAGTGCTGGTAGCAAACACCACATCAGGCCGTTCCACCCGTACCACTGCGATCAGGCTGGCCAGAGCAAAGAGCAGAAAGGCGATAATGCGTTGGCCGTAGCTAATTGCCGTGCCCCGGCTATAGTCGGCATAACCGGCCCGTACCTCAACCACGTTGATCCCATCAACCACGCGCCGTCGCCACAACCCGCCAGACCATGGCTCCTGGCGGTTGGCAGCAGTAACCATGGTCACCCGATGGCCTTGCTGAATGAAGAAACGCGCAAACTCATAGGAACGTGTACCGCCTACCCCGGTGCGGGTTGTGAAGTATTGATGGAGATAGAGGATATGCATCGTACTACACCTCGATCTCGCGCACGACGTGCCGCAATTTACCGGCACGGGTTCGTGGCAGGCGTTCAACCAGTTCCCAGTCGATGTGCATCGTCGGCCCCAAATAGCGGCGTGCCGCTTCGATAACAGCTTCCATCGAAGCCGGGACAAAATCAGATGCCGGTACCACGCGGATCACAATGCGATCATGGGCAACCTGAGCAATCTGACTCTCTTTGATGCCCACCCCCGGCTTAGTCACATGGCTCAGTCGTCCAATCCAACGCCCATCAGGCGTCTTGATACGATCATCAATCCGCCCTTCAATCGCCAGCCACGAGGGACTATGCCGACCACAAGGACAGTCATCGGCAGCGAGAGTTGCCAGATCGCCGGTTTGATAGCGAATAAACGGTGTGCCTGAACTGGCAAATGAGGTGACGACAATCTGCCCGGTTTCACCAGGAGCGACCGGGTTTCCCTGCTCATCAACGACCTCGGCGATAGCCGCCCGACTCAGGACGTGATAACGATGATGCTCGCATTGCCATGCGATCTGTCCAACCTCACCGGTACCGTAGGTCTGAACGACCGGACAACCAAACGCCTGCTCGACGACGGCTTGCTGTTCGAGCGAGATACCTTCGCTATCGGTGATGATTGCCCGTAGCGCCGGTGGCCGATCACCGCTCTCCAGGATGTACGTTGCCAGCAGGTGCCACGACGTTGGATAGCCGGTGCCATACACAACTGCATGGTCTCGCAGCGCTTGCAGATAGTGTGGATAATATGCCGGAGCAAGATGGTAGGCCGAGCATTGTAATTGACGGTAGAGATCAATCCAGACCCAAAATGGTGGTTGTGTACGGGTGTAAGGGGTCACGTAAGCACCAGAGAAACGGGCCCGTGGTTGACCAAACTGACAATCTAACGATTCCAGCACAGCATCGGCTACGGCCTGATTGTAACGAGTTGCCTCGCGGTCAAGGTAGAAGGTCAGCGGCGTTCCGGTCGATCCACTGGTTTTGCGCGGCCAAAGAGTACGGCGATTGAGATCGGGGGCGACCAACGCGAGAGGATTGCGCCGAACCTGCTCCTTGCTGAGCATTGGTAAACTGGTCAGATCAGCAAGGCTGGTCAACGGGCGATCTGGTAAGGTATCGCGGTAGAACGGCACGCGCCGACGAACCTCTGCCAGCAAGTGGTTTAGGCGATGAAGCTGCCATTCCTCTTGATCCGAGCGAGGGCGAAAGTACCAGGCCGGATTATGTTCAGCAACCAGACGCCGGTAATCACCGTGACGGCGAAACCATTCGCGACGCACTGCTTCCGCATTCACCAGAATCCGTTGCAACCAGCGGGGTGAATGATCGTAGAGTTGTTGCTGAGAGGGAAGCGGTACCAATCTCATCACAGCACCTCGAAACCAACCGGCTGTACGCCCATTGCTGCCAATCGCTCTACTAATGTCGGATCGCGAAAGACTTCAAATTCGCGCAGGCGCGATTCGGTTAGACCCCCGAAGAGTCCGGGAATAACCCGCGTTGCCGGGTGGATAACCAGTTCGGCGGGGAGACGACGAGGCCAGGGTATGCGCGCTATAATCTGATCGATAGCAACCTTTCCCGGCCCAAAGCCCGGTGTGCTCACCACACCGGCCGGCATCCGTAAACCTCGCTTCTCCGCCGCAGCGGCCCAACGCGCAATGATTTGCCCCTTTAACCAGTAGATTGGATGGGTAAGATAGTACCGCAACGTCGAACTATGACGAGGCGCTGTAATCCGCCGGTGTGAGCGCATAGCCGGAATACCGAGTCGGTGGGCCAGATCAACCACCAGCGGGAAGAGGCGGGGCAACACATGCACATTCTGGTGAGTATTCCAAAATGCAGGCTGTCCGATCAGTTCAACAAATCGAGCGTGCTGGGCCTGCAATTCAATGACAACCTGAGTCGGTGATATGCGACGCGACAACCAGCGCTGCCGAAACTCTGCCGCCGGCCAGAATTGTCCATTGGGGGCAACCAGATCAGGCACTTCAGACAACGGTGCTACCGGCGTACCTGCTGTCAATGTCCAGTGGATTCCAATCGAAGCAGAAGGAAAATCCTTCGATAGGCGATCAGCATCGGTATATGCCGGCATATTGGTCATAACACAAGTTGCCCGCAATGCCCCGGCAGCGAGGCATTCTTCAATAGCTCGATTCACTTCAGGGCACATGCCATAATCATCGGCAGTGATGATCAACTGATGGGGATTGCGATAGTTGCTCATAACAGCTCTGCGTATAATGCCAGCAAATATTGTGCTTCACGTTGCCAGTTGTATTCATGAATTACCCGTCGCCGACCCTCAGCTCCCATGGCCTGTCGTAATGTCGGGTCATCGAGTAAGCGCAGGATGGCGTTGGCGTAGGCTTCGCTATCGTCGGGTGGCACCATTATTGCACAACGACCATCACCAACGAAAGGACGACTCGGTGGCAGATCGCTAAGAACTACCGGCATACCGAGGGCCATGAACTCAAACAGCTTGGTCGGAATGTTGTGTTGGAACTTCGGTAGATCCGGAAGGGGAATAAAGCCTATCCGGCCCTGCCGCACGCGAGGTGCCACCTGATCGTGTGGCACCGGATCGGGATCGATCACGAAATCGTCTTGCAAGCCACGACGGGCCAACTCTTCCCGCGCCCACCCGATCTCCGGGCACCGCCCGAAAAAGAGCCAGCGCACACAACGACTTCGCCGCCGCAATGCTTCGGCAACTGCGAACGTCACTTCGAGATGATAGCGCGGGATTGTCCCGTGGTAAACCAGATCGAACGGTGCATCTTCAGCCGGGGGTGGCTGTTGAAGGAAGAGATCGAGCTGCGGAAAATTATGCACTGTCACTACCCGCCTGGCGCGAAATTGCCGCAGGTAAAGATCGGCCACACCGCGATCAGCCGTAATAATCGCATCGAAGGTCCGGGCAGCCAGGCGCTCAAGCGTAGCTATGCCAAGTTCTAATCCCTTGCGCAGCAGAGGATTGACATGATGCTTCTGACGGATATATGCCGTGTTATTTTCGTGACAATCGAACACGACACGAGCGCCAGTCGTTGCTTTTAACCACAGCCCAAGCGGGATCAATTCGGGATCGTGCAGGTGGTAGAGATCGGCCCTGAGCTGACGCGCCAGGGCAGCCGCCCGCCGTATCCGTTGCCAGCGACGTTTCAAAGCCAGCTCTAACCGTTGTTCGGCAGGTGCGCCTACACTGTGCAAATGAACCGCCTTGCGCTCCAGTTCGGTGACCGGCAACGGTACCAGGAGATGAGTCTCGTAACCGGCTGATGCCAGGCTCGCACATTCACGGTAGAAGATGCGTTGATCGAACGGTGGATGGACGGTCGAGATATGCACAACCCGATGGCGGGCGATCAAAGGCCGCTCAACCGGGCGCGCCACCGTTCTGGCAGCAGCGGTATCATCGGGTAGATAAGAGTGCGGTTGAGCCATCGCATTCCCCCAAAGATGGTCTCGTATAGACGCAATTCCCATGGTGCGTACACCGTCTGTAATGCCCGTTGCCGTTCGGCATCACGCAGTGCTGAACGTCGACTGCTAACCCCACCACCGTCGAAGATGGCAACCTCTTTCGCGACGTGTCGATAACGCACGCGCCGCCGCAGGATCATGTTGAGCAGATAGGCGTAATCGGCCAGAATCCGGTAATCGGTGGCAAAGGGTTGAGTAACATAGATTTCACGACGGACAAACCAGACCTGCTGACAGATCATTTTGCGGTATATCCAGAAACGATTGAGCCGATCAGGGTATGTAATCAACCGACCAGTACCGGCACGCCCGGTTCCCAGATGCGGATGCTGGACAAACGAGCGCACATCACCGTAGAGAAAATCGGGTTCGCCACTGCGGGCAATCTCCTCCGCCACTGCCGAGAGCACGTCTGGCCCAGCAAACCGATCACCAGCGTTGAGAAAACAGACATACGTTCCTCGGGCGTGGGCAACCCCCTGATTCATGGCATCATAAATACCGGTATCAGGAGAAACGATCACCCGCACACCGAGAGCCTGGAGACGCTCGACTGTACCGTCGGTTGAACAGCCATCTTTCACCAGGTATTCAACGTCGGCAAAATCTTGTGCCAGCACGCTACGTGCCGTCTGCTCGGCATCTGCTGCGCAATTCAAGGTAATCGTAATAATGCTGAACAGTGGTTGCTTCACGTTGCGTCTCCTGAACCGATTGAACGCTGATAGCGTGCCCATTGTGCTTGATAGCGCCGGCGATGTTCTGGAATAAATTTGGCTTGCAACGCTGGTGGTAATCGTCTCACCAATGCTGGTGGTGTCTGTTCACGTACCAATTGAATCAGAGAGGCTCGTGGTCGCCACCAGAGCAGGTATGTCAGATAATCTCGCCAGGCCCGCAGCCGTTCCTGTTTCTGGGCTACCTGTACCATCTGCGCGTAGCGCGGATCGGCGAGCAGACGCTCAATATCGTCGGTACGCCGTTGTTCAACGACCACCCTCCCGGCTGCTATATCAGCCCGTAACGCTTCGATAGGCTGTGGATGGCGGCCAGCAAAACGACACAACCAGTTGCGAGTACCGTACTGATCCATAATCCGCAGGCCGTTTGTCAGATTTACTTCGCTGAGCAGATCGAGATTTTTCTGCAAACGACCACGCTCGCGTTCCCACGGTTGATTCTGGTAATACGCCCCTTTACGGGTATACTGGTGCGGAAACACCATGTAGTAGTGATACATCCACACCCCAAACGCATCAGCATGTACAATCCGACGCCGGGTCACATTCCGCCCACGTTCATCCACAATCGTCGGCGGGCGATGGCTGTCGTAGCGGTACCCTGGCCGCCAGCGGAAGACTCGCCGATA
>FWWM01005906.1_pt1 | contig 26171 bp, 21 predicted proteins | sample 2228351 | NCBI WGS metagenome assembly FWWM01 (sample SAMEA103939774, study PRJEB20133) | metagenome
GCCTGGTCTTCGGGGAAGATCAAGCCGGCCAGGTTGGGCAGATCGTTCGAGGCATCCTCATCCACAGCCCAGGCCTGGAACTGATCCACACCGATGAAGTAGATATTCGGATATTTCTGCGCAGCCGCGACTGTCGCCTCTCCCAGGGCGAATCCGACGGTCACGATCACATCATACCCGGCGTCAGCGAAGATAGCGATGTTCTTGTCATAGTCCTTCGCGTCAGTGGTTTCGATGTACTTGACGATCGCGCCCAATTCTTTCTCGGCCTGCTTCACCCCTTCCCAGGTGGACTGGTTGAAGGATTTATCGTCAATCTTGCCCACGTCCGTCACCAGGCCCACGCAGAAAACCTCTGCTTTGGAACAATCCGGTTCGCCCTGAGCGGCACCGCCACAGGCCGAGAGCACCAGCGCCATCACAGTCAAAATGACCAGCAAAACATGTGACTTCTTCATGGTTCCTTCTCCTCGTGCAACATGGAATGGAAAAGAGAGTACATCCGCAGAACAGAGTGATTATCCAGACAGAAACACCTCCTCGGGAGGAATGCAGTGATTGTATTATACCCAAAAGTTTTGTTTAGCAAGGTCCATCTCTCTCTTTAGTGTGCACTCCAATCTTGTCAGGAAACACCTGCCGCTTTCCTCGCCAAATGCCGTAACGTCAAGAAATCTGCGTAATCTGCGTAATCTGCGTAATCTGCGGATGGCTTTCTTCACCTCTTGACAACGTTTGCATGCACATCTCTCTTTATGCAGGCATTTCAAAGTTTTTGCGAATTCACACCACCAGGCCTGTTATGCTGGAATGATTCCTAACATAGTCCAGCGGTACGTATCGCCAGGCGCTGCATGGTAAGGCCGACCAAAGGTCAGCGATACGTATTGCCAGGTCGGGGTGCTGGGATGGCCGGGATGTTGGGACGGTCAGAGTGTTGGGGTGGTAGGGATGTTGGAATGGCCGGAGTGGTGGGATGGTGGGGGAGTTGAAATGGCCGGAGTGGTGGGACGGTCGGAGTGCTGGGACGGCAGTTGAACTGCCGTCCCAACACCCAACACAATTCCCCAATACGATGGTCCCAGCGGTATATATCGCCAGGCTCTGCCTGGCAGGGCCGACCAAAGATCGGCCGTTCGCCGGGCCCTCAAATAGCCTGTCCAGAGAGAGGAGTAACGTGAAAAAGCCTGCTCGTTTATTCACCACCCTAGGCTATCATCCTGTATAATAGACCCATCTTCCTGCGAGGATTGACCCATGCGAACGGTGTTTTGGGAAAACGGACAACTCAAGATGATCGATCAACGCCACCTGCCGGCCCGCCTGGAGATCGTGGCGTTTGACCGCTATGAAGATGTGGCCCAGGCCATTCGGGATATGGTGGTGCGCGGCGCTCCAGCGATCGGTGTGTCGGCGGCCTTCGGTATGGCTCTGGCCGCTCGCCAATCTATGGCCACCTCCCCGGAAGCGCTCCTGCACGACCTGCATACAGCGGCCCGTGTACTGAAATCCGCTCGTCCCACGGCTGTGAACCTGGCCTGGGCGGTGGAGCGTATCCTGCGTCACGTAGACTCCCAAAGCACGGACGTGGAAACTCTCCGCCAGGCCATTCTGGACGAAGCCCAGCGCATGGCCGAAGAAGACGTGGAAGTCAATCGCCGCATGGCGGAATATGGCGCCAGCCTGATCGAAGATGGAGACACCATCCTCCATCATTGCAACACCGGTGCCCTGGCCGCCGTGGATTGGGGCACCGCCCTGGGCGCTATCCGCATGGCTCACGAACAGGGCAAGCGTGTTCATGTCCTGGTAGATGAGACTCGCCCGCGCCTGCAAGGGGCTCGCCTGACCGCCTGGGAACTGGAGCAATACGGCATCCCCTATGAGATCATCAGCGATAACATGGCTGGCTACTTCCTGCGCCGGGGAGAGGTGCAAAAAGTCTTCTTTGGAGCCGATCGGGTGGCCGCCAACGGCGATGTGGCCAACAAAATCGGCACCTATATGCTCGCTCTGGCTGCCCACGCAAACCACGTCCCGGTCTACTCGGTGGTGCCCACCTCGACAGTGGATTTGAGCCTCTCTGATGGCAGCCAGATCCCCATCGAAGAGCGTGACCCGCGCGAAGTCCTGGACATCCAATTCCAGGGTGAACGGGTGGTTCCTGAAGGTGCACGTGCCCGTAACCCGGCCTTTGATGTCACCCCTCACCATCTGATCACGGCCATTGTGACCGAAAACGGCATCGTATACCCACCTTTCCACCGCAACCTGCCTCGCTTTGTCCACTCTATCGCCTGAAAGCGCGTCCCTCCCTGCTCCGATCGTTCCACGACCGGCGACCAGACACTCCAACTCCACCTGCCTTCATCTCACTTCTTACGGAGGAACCTATGTCTGAAACCGTTCAACTCGCCATCATTGGTGGCTCCGGCCTGTACCACATGGAACACCTGCAAGACATCCAGGAATATGACCTGGATACCCCCTTTGGGAAACCCAGTGCACCGATCGTGATCGGCACCCTGGAGGGAATGCGCCTGGCCTTTCTGGCCCGTCATGGGATCGGCCACACCCTGACCCCCAGTGAAGTTCCCTACCGGGCCAACATCTATGCCCTGAAATCGCTTGGTGTGGAGCGAATTGTGAGCATTAGCGCCTGTGGCTCCCTGCGTGAAGACTACGCGCCCGGCCACATCGTCATCCCCGATCAAATTTTCGATAACACCCGAGGCCGGATTCGTTCCTTCTTTGGCGAGGGTCTGGTCGCTCACATCAGCGCTGCCGATCCCTACTGTCCGCATCTCTCGGATCAACTGGAACAGGCGGTACGCGCGGCGGGCGGCACAGTTCACCGGGGCGGAACATTTGTCATCATCGAGGGGCCGCGCTTCTCCACCAAAGCCGAATCCCACCTGTACCGATCCTGGGGCATGTCCATCATCGGCATGACCGCCGCTCCTGAGGCCTTCCTGGCGCGCGAAGCCGAAATCTGCTATGCCACTATGGCCCACGTCACCGATTACGATGTCTGGCACGTGAGCGAAGCCCCGGTGACCGTTGAAATGGTGATCCGCATCCTCAATCAAAACACTCACCTGGCCCAGGAAGCCATTCGACATCTGGTGCGCGCCTTCCAGGCAGAACGTCTCTGTGAATGCGGTCACGCCCTGGCCAACGCCCTGATCACCCAACCGGATCGCATTCCGCTCACCACGCGACGCCTCCTTCGCCCCCTGATTCAGAAATACCTCCCCTGAAGGCAGAGACATCCGGGCACAGAAACCACCTCCTCCCCCGCTCTCCCGCGTTTACCGACTGAAGTCGGCGTTACGTTCACCAACTAAAGCTGGCATTACGTTCACCAACTAAAGTTGGCATTACCTCTGCTCTCATGCACTCCATCAACACATCTCTGTGCCTTCGTGTCTCCGTGTTTTTCCCCGCCGTGCTCTCTCACTCGATCTCCGTGTCTCCGTGCCTCCGTGGTTTCCCTCCTCCGTGCGCTCCCCCTCGATCTCCGTGCCTCCGTGCCTCCGTGGTTTCCTTCCTCCGTGCGCTCCCCCTCGATCTCCGTGCCTCCGTGCCTCCGTGGTTTCCTTCCTCCGTGCGCTCCCCCTCGATCTCCGTGCCTCCGTGCCTCCGTGGTTTCCTTCCTCCGTGCGCTCCCCCTTCCCAACAGGAGAACCCCATGCAAGCCCTCTGGCTCGAAAACCATCACCTTTCCCTTCGCACCCTTCCCGACCCCAGCGTGCCTGGAGAAGCCCTGATCCGGGTGCGCCTGGCTGGCATCTGCAGCACCGACCTGGAACTGGTCAAAGGCTACTACCCCTACACCGGCGTCCTGGGACATGAATTCGTCGGCGAAGTGATGCAGGCTCCCGATCCCTCCTGGGTAGGCGCGCGCGTGGTCGGCGAGATTAACGCCGTGTGTGGCGATTGCGAACCCTGCCGCAAGGGCTATCCCACTCATTGCGAATATCGCACCGTGCTGGGGATCGTCAACCGCCACGGCACCTTCGCCGAATACACCTCCCTGCCCCTGGCTAACCTCCATCGCGTCCCCGACAGCATCCCTGACGAAGCCGCCGTCTTCACCGAACCCCTGGCCGCCGCCCTGGAGATTCGGGAACAGGTCTCGATCAAACCCACCGATCGAGTACTGCTGATCGGCGCCGGGCGACTGGGGCAATTGATCGCCCAATCCCTGGCCGCCACCGGTTGCGATCTGCGCGTTCTGGCCCGTCACCCTCGTCAGCGGGACCTGCTAACCGCCCGCGGGATTCGCCCCATCTCCGCCGAAGACATTCCTCCCCGTCGCTGGGACGTGGTGATCGAAGCCACCGGCTCCCCCGATGGATTCGCTATCGCCCGCCAGGCCATCCGTCCGCGCGGCGTGCTGGTGATGAAATCCACCTACAAAGGCGACCTGACGGTCAATTTCTCCTCCCTCGTCGTAGATGAGATCACCCTGGTCGGATCGCGTTGCGGCCCCTTCGCCCCGGCCCTGCGCATGCTTGCCGCGAGGCAGATAGACCCCACGCCCCTGATCGAAGCCATATATCCTCTCGATCAGGCACTCCAGGCCATGGAACATGCCGCTCGTCCTGGCATATTGAAAGTACTCATCCGCCCCTGAAAGCACACCTGCCACAACCTGCAAAGGCGATTCTCTCCAACAGCCAGCCACTGCATGGTTGGAACTCACTCCATGGTTCTAAACTCCAGCCTGTCTTGCTAAACCCATCCCTGCCTGCAGAACCCTCCAAAGCTGTAAGCCTGCTCACCAACGAGAAGCCTTATCTGTAAACCTTATCGAGAGAACTTTTCGCTATAATAGTCTCAACCCCTACTGAAACACACTCTGGCCTGTCCAACCCACCATGGCCATCCCCTCAGACAGGCAAGATAACCCTCTCGTCAGGTTCACCTTGCTTTATGGAAATAATCTCCTCTCTAACCATGAACCTGCCTCCCTTTCTCCTACCTGAACCCGATCTCTCCACGCCGGCTTCCCCTGATAGCGACACAGAGACCATCGCCCATCCTTCCACTCACATTGATCTGCTCACCGGCTGTTTTAGCCTGCTGGAATTTTCGAGAGCACTCAGCCACAATTTCAACAATCACGATCACGCCCCCTTGTCCTTTGTCGCAATAGAAGTCCACCGCCTGAACGAGATCAACAATCGCCGGGGACGAGCCTTCGGCGATCAACTCCTGCGCTGGCTTTGCCTGGCCACCAAAAGCTTGATCGCGCCTCACATCTACCGCATTTCTGGAGACGAATTCATCGCCGTGATCATCGGCGAAACCCATCAAGAACATGCTAGAAAAGCCCAGGCATTCCTGGACCTGATGAATCAGCAGGCCCAACAGCTGGATTTACCGTTGCCGCTCGTCTACATCACCGTTTTTCACCTGCCGGCAGGAGCGACCTGTCATCCTGCTTACATATGGAAAGCCCTCAACGACAACCATCTCCTGCCTCCTGCCAAGCGAACCTCCTTCCGCACCGTCACCATTGACGATCAAACCATGCGCAACGACCTGGTTCAGGTGTTGATCGGCATGACTCAACGCCTGACCGATCTAGCCTACATGATCGAGCATGCCTCCCGGCTGGCGTATACTGATCCGATCAGCGGCGCGCCCAACACCCTGGCCTCCCATTACACACTGGAACTCTCCTTAGTGGAAGCCAGGCGCACCACCGCCCCCCTCAGCCTGATCCTCCTGGATGGAGATGATCTCAAAAAATACAACAGCATCAACTTCCTGGAAGGGGATCATGCCATCCGTCACCTCTACACATGGCTGACCAGGGGCCTGCGCCCAGGCGACTTCATCGGTCGCTGGCGAATGGGAGATGAGTTCCTGGTCATCCTGACCCATACCGACCTTCAAACCGCCATCCCTGTGGCCGAACGTTTGCGACTCCTGGTTGAACAGACATCGTTACACACCGCTTACCCCATGACCATCTCCCTGGGCATTGCCACCTTCCCCGATCACGGACAGACCGCCTCAGCCCTGCTGGCCAGTGCCGAACGTTCGCTCAAGCGCGCCAAACTGGCAGGGAAAAACCGCCTTTTCTGGCCCGATGACACTCCCTGACCTTCGCACCGCTACCCTCGGGGGAGGACAGGTCATAGCCTCCGCGCAGGAATGGCTTCTCTCTCTCCCGGCCGATCCCCTGCCGCGCTATCGCCTGGCCGAACTCAACGACTACAGCGGGCGACCCCGCCATCGCTTTCCCTGGCATCCACCGCTGATCCTCAGCCTGGAAGCCCGGGTCTCCGATCCTGATCTGCCTGGCACCTGGGGCTTTGGCCTGTGGAATCACCCCTTCGGCGCCGCCATCGGCTTCGGCGGGACTTTTCTTCTGCCCGCCCTGCCCAACGCCATCTGGTTCTTCTACGCTTCGCCAGAGAATTGGCTCTCGTTCTGCGGCGATCACCTGCCCTCCCCGAAGTCCTCTTCTGAGCCAGACGCACCTTTCCCCCAGGACAACGCCTCCTCCCCGAACCCCCGGCCGGCCGCGGCCTCGACAGGCCATTCTTTCATCCATCTCCCCTCTGGCGGTCCAGAACAACCCCTTCCTGCGGGATCGCAGGCGACGAACTTCTCCTCGATTCCGGGAGATTTTGCCTTTCACTACTCCAGCCCCTTCTCACCTTCTCCTGAAAACGAACCTCCCGGCAACGGCTTTCTGGCCCAGGTATTTTCCTCGCCACGCATCCCCTCGGTCCTGCTGGCTACGGCTGGCCTGCTGGCTCTTCCCATGCTGCTGCCTTCTCTGGCTACGCGCAGAACCCGGCGCTGGTTACGACGCCTGGCTCGGACTCTGATCCGGGAGCAGACGATCCGCCTGAGGGTGGATCCGACCGATTGGCACGCCTACCGCCTGGAGTGGAGTCCGAACCGCTGTGCATTTTGGGTGGATCACGTTCGGGTGTGGGAAACCTCCCTCAGCCCGCATCCACCGCTCGGGTTGGCCCTGTGGCTGGACAATCAGTTCGCCGCCTTCACCCCACAAGGCGAGCTCACCTGGGGAGTGTTGCCCAATCCAGAGGCGTGGTTACGCGTGCGCCATTTGCAAGTAAAGTCAGGCTAGCGCTCCACCCTTCCTGGCCTCTCAAACACTGCGCAGGCGGGCACCCAGTTCCTGCTCCAGGCGTTTGACAATCCGATTGCGAATGGCAGCCGCTTCGGGATCGGTCAGGGTGCGGTCGGAGGCCTGATAGGTGAGATGATAGGCCAGGGACTTCTTGCCCGCGCCGATCTGTTCGCCCCGGTAGAGGTCAAACAGACGTACTTCAGTCACCATCGGGCCGCCGGCCTGGCGGATCAATGCCTCCACATGCGCCGCCGGGATGGCTTCATCCACAATCAGGGCGATGTCTTCGTAAATCGGAGGGAATTCGGGGATAGGCCGGAAGCGATAGGTCGCAGGGAACGAGCGCAGAGTCTCCACATCTAACTCTGCCACCAGCACAGGCGCCGGACCGAAGTCGTATTTCTGCTTCACCAGGGGATGCAACTCGCCAAACACACCGACCACCGTTTCACCCACTTGAATCTGGGCCGCTTTGCCCGGATGCAGGTAAGACACCCAGGTCACAGGCACGTAAGTGACCCCTTCCAGCGCGAGCCCTTCCAGGAGAGACTCAACGCAGCCTTTCAGGTCGTAGAAATCCAGGGTGAGCGATGAAGAGGCGGAATCCCAGGAGGGCAGAGTGCGCAGACCGGTCATCACGATGGCCAGTTTGAGAATCTCCCGGGGCAGGTCGTTCTTCACCGGCTCGAAGATCGGGCCGAGTTCAAACAGGGCCAGGGTGTCGTAGCGAGCGTTCCTCTCGGCCACATCCAGCACCGAGGCGAGCAGACTGCGACGTAACACGCGTCGTTCTGGGGTGATCGGGTTGGCAATCACCGCATAGTCCTGATATTTCATCAGCCGGCCTTCACGCTCCGGCGAAGTCATGCGATAGGTGACCACTTCCTGGAGCCCTGAGCGCACCAGCAAATCGCGCAACTGCTCCAGCCAGGCAAAGAGCGGATTGCCGATCTGGGGTGGGAGGGGGTCAGCCAGGCGCGTCTCGGGGATGCGATCGAAACCATACAGGCGGGCGATCTCTTCCATGATGTCGGCCACGCCGATCACACCTTCACCGATGTCCAGGCGGAAGGGAGGGGTGGTGATGCGAATTCGATCCCGCCGGGGATTGCCCTGAGGGTCAGGGAAATGTTCGCACTGGAATTCCAGACGGCTGAGCAGTTCGATGATCTCCTGGGCAGTCAGGTTCAGGCCCAGCAGGCGACGCACATCGCCAGGGGTGATCTCCACCACTGAAGGTTTGGTCGGCAAGGGGTAATTGTCCACCAGGCCGGGCTCCACCTGGCCGCCAGCCCACTGGGCCATCAGGTGCAGGCCGCGCCGCACGCCAGCTTCGGCCAGGGCCGGGTGGACACCACGGGAGAAACGAAACGAGGCTTCGGAGGGCAGGTTGTGTTCGCGCGCCGTGCGGCGGATGTTAATAAAATTCCAGGTGGCGCCTTCGAGCAGGACGTTGCGCGTGGTGTCGCGCACTTCTGACTCAGCCCCACCCATCACGCCGGCAATCGAGAGGGGACCCTGTTCATCACACACCAGGACGTTGATCGGCGAGAGAACGCGCACCTGACCATCCAGGGTCACCAGGGTTTCACCGGGGCGAGCCGGGCGGGTGATGATCTTGACGGGTTTGCCGGCGGCGCGCGCCTGCAACACGTCGAAATCAAAGGCATGGAGCGGCTCCCCCAGTTCGAGCATGACGTAGTTGGTAGCGTCCACGATATTATTGATCGGGCGCATGCCAGCCAGTTTCAGACGTCGCTGCACCCAGTAGGGGCTGGGTTTGATCTCAACATTGCGGATCAGACCAAGCACGAAGCGGGGATTAAGTTCCGGATCGGTGATCTCGATGGTGGCAAAATCACCGACCTGATCGGGGAAAGCCGGGGTGAAAGGTTGTTTGAGGGGACGACCCAACACCGCGGCCAGTTCGCGCGCCAATCCCAACACGCTGGCATTGCGGGCCATGTTGGGGTTGATCTTCACTTCGAGCACCGCATCGCCCATGTAATCCGCCAGGGGCATGCCCACCGGGGCATCGTCGTCGAGCACGATGACCCCTTCGTGATCTTCGCTGATCCCCAGTTCTTTCTCCGAGCAGACCATGGAGTAAGAGTCCACCCCTCGAATGCGGGCACGCTTGAGGGTGGTCAACACAAAGCCACTGGCATGGCCATCGTAGAGCGTCGCGCCTTCTCTGGCGTAGGCCACCTTCAGCGGCTTGGGCAGCCGACCCTGATCTTTGTAGGGGAACAGGTTGGGTGCGCCGGTGAGCACCACGTGGGATTGCTGGCCATCAAACAGGTCGCATAACACCAGGCGATCGGCATTGGGATGCGCATAGACCTCGCGAATTTCGGCCACCACGATCTTCTCCCGATCCCAGGCCAGACCACTGGTTTTGAATTCGTTTCGTTCTCCCGCCTCAGGCATTGGCCAGCCCACATAGCGGATTTCCTCCACTTCCAGGCCGGCAAAGGTCAGGCGGCGGGCGATCTCCTCAACTGAAAGATCGTGAATATCTACAAAGTCGTTCAACCATGAAACGGGAAGTTTCATTGCTCTCTCTCCTTGAAAAAGTAGTCCTGCGGTGATGAGGAGGATGTTTCCAACCCGCCAAGGGGTTGGAAACACGGAAGGTGGTTTTTATCCGCTCCGTTCCGGCATCTCGACCAGATTTGCGGTTGATACCGGCTCTTAGAACTGCTCCAGGAAGCGCAGATCGTTGGCCCAGAAGTAGCGAATGTCGTCCACTTTATAGCGCAGCATCAGTTGTCGCTCAGGCCCCATACCCCAGGCAAACCCCGAATAGCGATTGGGATCATATCCGCCATTTTGCAAGACGACCGGATGAACCATGCCACAGCCCAGAATCTCCAACCATCCGGAACGTTTGCAGACCGAACAGCCCTGACCGCTACATACAAAGCATTCTACATCCATCTCCGCCGAGGGCTCGGTGAAGGGGAAATGATCGGGGCGAAAACGGGTGCGCACATTCTGGCCAAACATGCGGCGGGCGAAATCGTTGAGAGTCCCTTTCAGGTCGCTAAAGGTGATGCCTTCGCCTACTGCCAGGCCCTCGACCTGGTTGAACTGCATCTCCGATCGGGCGGTCACCTGCTCGTAGCGAAAACACATGCCTGGCAGAGCGATTCGGATCGGCGGTGGGTTTTCTGGATTCATGGATGAGAAGTAGCGCATGGCATGAATCTGCCCCGGCGAGGTATGGGTGCGCAACAGGATGGGATTCTCGCCACGTCCTTCCGTTTCAATGTAGAACGAGTCCTGCATTTCCCGCGCCGGATGGTGAGGAGGGAAATTGAGCAACTGGAAGTTCATTTCATCGGTCTCCACTTCACGTGAGAGGAAGACCTGAAACCCCATTTCCTTGAGAATATCCAGAATCAATCGCACCTGTTGGGTAGACGGGTGCAGACGTCCCAGGCGGGGGCGACGACCCGGCAGGGTGACATCCAGCCGTTCCTGTTCCAGAGAGCGCGCCAGGGCGGCGGCCTGAATGGCTTCGCGTCGGGCTTCAAAGGCCGCCTCCAGGGTCACTTTGACCCGGTTTGCTTCCTGGCCCACTGCCGGTCGCTCCTCCTTCGGCAGTTGTCCCAGGCCAGCAAACACCTGCATCAGGGGGGAGTTGCGCCCCAACTGGGCGACTTTCCACGCCTGTAAAGCCTCTTCGGTCTCAATCGTTTCAAGCATCTCCAGCGCCGCCTGTTGAATGGCCTTCAATTGTTCCAGCATACCTGACCTCCGAAAACGTTCGGTTTTCTCCTGATCCAAGCAAACCTCCCGTCCCTATGGGACGGGAGGAACTTCCCGCGGTACCACCCAACTTAATCGCCCTGAGCGATTCCCTCTGCGCCGACGAAGAATCGGCTCTCCGCATAACGTTGGAGTGACGGCCCGGACTACTGGCCGCGCCCTGGGACAGGCACTGCGTTCCCCCGGGCGGCTCAGGAGGGAACTTCAACCGGCTTTCGCCGAGCGCAGGTTTCAGCCTCGCCATGCGCCTCTCTGGCGGCGTCCCCCGGCCTACTTTCCTCCGTCATCGCCTTTGGTGCGAACGTCTCCCGGTGGCCACACCGGCCGACGTTCGAGTATGGGACTGTTGGCAAGGAATTATCTGCAAAACCCTCAGGCTGTCAAGTGTTATGCGGGGGAAATTCGGGAATGTGCAGACTTAATCAAAGGCTTCGCGAAGGGCAAACATGGACCACCAACTTTTGTTGGCAATGCCAGGAAACACGTACCGCCGACCTTTGGTCGGCAGTGCCAGGGAACATGTACCGCCGACCTTTGGTAAGAGGGTGTTGGAGACCGTGTTGGGACGGTGTTAGCGACCGTGTGGGTGTCGGTTTGGGGCATCGGGTTGGGAGGTCATGTTGGGACGGCAGTTCAATTGCTGTCCTAACACCCTGGTCATCTAGACCATCCGGCCATCCTAACAGCCCAGTCATCTCAACGCGCCAGCCATCAGCCCAGGTTCAACCCGGCCATCCTAAAAATTCACTCCACAATCGCCCCAAATCCCTGTATAATCCATGCTGTGACGGGCGGATTTTGTGGAAACGTTCCAGCGGCAGGCGCCAGACGGGCCTGGCCGAAGGGTTTGCTTCCTGTTTATCCTTTGAATACGAGATCAACGTATGAGTCAGAAACGAATCACAGACGATCTGGATGCTTTGCTTGACGTTCTACCTATGGACATTCGGCGTGCCGTGGAGGCCGCCAATCGCAAAGAAGACCTGTTGGAAATCATCCTTGACCTGGGCCGAGTCCCAACCGCACGGTTTGTGGATGGTGAAGTTGTTTTGCGCAACAGCGAAGTCACTCGCGCCGAGATTGACTATGTAGACGAACGGGTGGGCGAGTTCGACGCGGATAATCGCGCCGGCATCGAACGCACCCTGCACCGCATCTCCGCCATTCGCAATCGGCGGGGCGTGATCGTCGGCCTCACCCTGCGGGTGGGTCGCGCCGTCTATGGCACGATTGACATCATTGAAGACATTGTCATGTCGGGCAAGAGTTTGCTCCTGCTGGGACGCCCCGGCGTGGGCAAAACCACCCTGCTGCGCGAGGCTGCGCGCATCCTGGCTGAGACCCGCCGCGTCATCATCGTGGATACCTCTAACGAGATCGGCGGTGACGGCGATGTGCCTCATCCAGCGGTGGGAAAAGCACGTCGTATGCAGGTGCGCGAACCCATGCTGCAGCATGAAGTGATGATCGAAGCCGTGGAAAACCACAATCCCGAGGTGATCGTGATTGACGAGATCGGCCGCGAAGCGGAGGCCGCGGCGGCGCGCACGATTGCCGAGCGAGGCGTGCAACTGATCGCGACTGCGCACGGCAACACCCTGGAAAACCTGCTGCTCAACCCGACTCTCTCCGATCTGGTGGGCGGAATCGAGGCCGTCACCCTCTCCGACGAGGAAGCCCGGCGCCGCGGCACCCAGAAGACCGTCCTGGAACGCCGTGCCCCGCCTACCTTCGACGTGCTGGTCGAAATCCAGAATCGCGACCGCCTGGCCATTCATGCGGATATTGCCGCTTCGGTGGACGCACTGCTCCGGGGAGTCCCCATCCCGCCGGAGATCCGCACCCGCGATGAACACGGTCAGATCAAAATTGAGCGCCCGGTACCCCGTCCGGAAAGCCGCCAGTTGTTCCAAACCCCACGGCGCGGTTATCAGCCCCTCCCTGCCTCAACGCCAACCACAACCAGCGCCTCTTCATCGCCGCCTGCTTCCCCGACCAATACTGGAGCGCTGTTGCCCACCATCCGCATCTACCCCTATGGGGTGGCCCGGAATCGCTTGCAACAGGCAGCCAAACGGTTTGGCGTGCCGGCAGTGATCGTCCGCAACGTGGATGAGGCCGATGTGCTGGTCACGCTCCGCTCCTACTATCGCAACCGCCAGGCGACCATTCTGGATGCGGAAGCTCGCGGTATACCTATCCACGTCCTACGGGCCAACACCATGGCCCAGGTAGAGCGCTTCATCGGCGACCTGTTCAACCTGCCCTCCGAAGAAGACCTGGCCCACAGCGCCGAACTCCAGCGTATTCGCGAAGAGACCGAAGCCGCCATCGTTGCCGTCCTCAATGGCGAACGCTGGGTGGACCTGCCACCGGCGCCCGCTACCATCCGCCGTCTGCAACACGAAATGGCCCGCCAGGCCGACCTGGTCAGTCACTCCTACGGAAAAGAACCCCGCCGTCACGTGCGCATCTTCCGCGAGTAGACTCAAGCCTCTTATAGCACTGCCATGTTCATCACCCTGGAAGGCCCGGAAGGGTCCGGCAAAACCTCCCATATCCCGGCGCTGGTAGCCTACTTTCAACAGCGCGGCTACGTCATCTTCCCTACCCGCGAACCGGGCGGCACGTCCATTGGCGAGCAGATTCGCGCCATCCTGCACGATCCCCAAAACGCTGAAATGCACCCACGCACCGAAACCCTGCTCTACCAGGCCGCCCGTGCCCAGTTCGTGGAGCAAGTGGTGCGTCCGCGCCTGAAACGGGGCGAGATCGTCCTGTCGGATCGGTATATTGACTCGACCCTGGCTTACCAGGGATACGGCCATCAGCAGGACCTGGATCAGGTGTGGACTCTGATCCGCTATGCCACGGCTGGCCTGATGCCCGATCTGACCATCCTGCTCGATATAGACGTGGTAATCGGCCTGCAACGCAAACAAAAAACCCGCGAATGGAACCGCCTGGAAGCCTACTCCCTGGAATTCCACCAGCGAGTCCGGGCCGGATACCTGGAACTGGCCCAACAGCAACCCCACCGCTGGCGAATCGTGGACGCCTCGCGCCCCTGGGAGCAGGTGCAGGATGATCTGCGCCGCCTGATCGCCACCTGCCTGCCTTCACGCTCGCCCCATTAGTGAACATGACCCTCCATCGCAACCCTGGAGCCTTTCAATAATTCCGCCGACCCGCCAAAATCACTGAAAACCCCTGATCACCCTTCTCCATGGTCTATCCTCCACGGTCTATCCTCCACCGTCTATCGTCGTCTATCGTCCATCATCCATTGTCCACCGTCTCATGAACACCCACTTTGATTTTCTGGCCCCTCTTTATGATCGCCTGATCCGCTTCACCCGTCTGGAAAGCCTGCTACAGCGACTGGCCCTGCCCTATCCAGGACACCTGCTCGATGCCGGTGGTGGCACCGGACGAGTGGCCGCTGCCCTGCGCCCCTACGTGAACACCGTTGTAGTAGCCGATGTCTCACCCGGCATGCTGGCCCAGGCCCGGCAGAAAAACCTGATTGCAGCCCGGGCCGCCAGCGAACACCTGCCCTTCCCGGCCCACTCTTTTGATCGCATTCTGATGGTAGATGCCCTGCACCACGTCGTTCATCAGGAACAGACCATCCTGGAACTGTATCGCGTCCTCAAACCAGGTGGCCGACTGGTGATCGAAGAGCCCGACTTGAACACCCTGCCAGTCAAAGCCATTGCCCTGTTCGAGAAGATCATGCTCATGCGGAGTCACTTCCTGCCCCCCGAACACATCGCCCGCCTCTTCCCCTCTGGCTCGCAAGTCACCGTAGAACGTCAGGATTACATCGCCTGGATCATCGTGGAGAAAGGAGCAACGTTATGAGAGCCCGCGCCGCGGCCATCCTGATCCAGGACGGCACCCTGGCCCTGCTGGAACGTCATCGTCAGGACCAGCATTACTTTTCCTTTCCTGGGGGTGGAGTAGAGGTCGGAGAAAGTCCCGATCAGACAGTGGTCCGGGAAGTATTCGAGGAACTGGGGGTGCAGGTCAACGTGATTCGCCTGGTGGCGATCTTCTGGTTTCGTGGGAATCCGCAATATTTTTTCCTGGTCGAACAAACGGGAGGCACCTTCGGGAGCGGAAGCGGTCCGGAAATCAGCGGGCAACCCGATCCCCTCAGAGGATCGTATACCCCAATCTGGATGCCGATCCAGGAGATCGCCAAACAGAACGTCCTCCCCAGGCCGATTGCCCATTTGATTGTGCGTGCGTATCCCGATTGCTGGCCCAGTGAACCGTTGACGTTGTTTGATGAACAATCCCCATGAGGAGCACATATGGTCCCGGATGTGGCGCTACTTGACTTTTTAAAGGCTTACCCTTCTTACCCGGCCACCGCCATCCTGGACGAATTGCGCTCCACAGAGTACGTTCGGCTGGATGTGAGCGGCCATGTCTACCTGGATTATACCGGCGGCGGTCTGTATGGGGATTCCCAAATCCGTCGCCATCATCGTCTGCTGAGCGAGCGGGTTTTTGGCAATCCCCATTCCACCAATCCAGCCTCCCAGGCCTCTACCGAACTGGTAGAACACACCCGACAATACATTCTGCAATTTTTGCATGCGGATCCGCAGGAATACACGGTCATCTTCACGGCCAACGCCAGTGGAGCGTTGAAATTAATCGGCGAATCCTATCCCTTCGACTCCAACAGCCGCTACCTGCTTACCTTCGATAACCACAATTCGGTGAACGGGATACGGGAATTCGCCCGCGCTCGCGGTGCGGAGGTGACCTACGTGCCGATCGTCCTGCCCGACATGCAGATCGCCGACTCCATCCTAAACCTGGAACTGGCGCGCCCTAACCGGCAGGGTCACAACCTCTTTGCCTACCCGGCCCAATCCAACTTCTCTGGCGTCCAGCACTCCCTGAAGTGGATCGAGATCGCCCATGCCTACGGCTGGGATGTGTTGCTGGATGCCGCCGCCTTCGTCCCCACCAATCCGCTTGACCTGAGCCAGGTGAAACCGGAGTTCATCCCGATCTCGTTCTATAAAATTTTTGGCTATCCCACTGGTGTGGGTGCTCTGATAGCCCGTAAATCGGCGCTGGCCCGACTCCGCCGCCCCTGGTTTGCCGGCGGCACGATCAGCGTGGCTTCGGTGCAGGCCAATAAATATTACCTGGCCGAAGGGCCGGCAGCCTTCGAGGATGGCACTCTGAATTACCTGAACATCCCGGCCGTGGAGATCGGATTGAAACACATCGAATCCATCGGCTACGAAATCATCCACGAACGAGTGCGCGCCCTGACCGGCTGGCTGCTGGAGCAGTTGACTGCTCTGCGTCATTCCAACGGCGCGCCGCTGGTACGCGTCTACGGCCCGTTAACAGTAGAAGGTCGCGGCGGCGTGGTGACCGTCAACTTCTTCGATGCGGATGGGCAGCCTATATCTCATTCCTTCATTGAAGAGCAGGCCAATCGGGCCCATATCTCCCTGCGCACCGGCTGTTTCTGCAATCCGGGGGCGGGAGAAATCGCGCTGGGCCTCTCCCGCCTGGAACTGGACGTGTGCTTCACCCGGCCCGGCCACGAACAACGCCTGACTCTGGAGGACTTTCGCCGTTGTATTGACGGCAAAGCCAGTGGCGCAGTGCGTGTTTCCCTGGGGTTGGTGAGCAACTTTCGCGATGTCCAGGCCTTTCTCGAGTTTGCTCGCCGTTTTTTACGCTGATTGATCTTCCACCCACACCCGGCGGCCGAGAGCCGAAAGGATATACTCCACCGCCAGGGAGGCCGTTTGATTCTGCACATCCAGGATGGGGTTGACTTCCACCACGTCCATGCCGATCAGCCGGCCAGTTTCAGCCACCAATTCGCAGATTAAATGTCCTTCTCGCTGAGTCAGGCCGCCGGGGACCGGCGTTCCCACGCCCGGGGCATGACGTGGATCCAGCGCATCCATATCAAACGAAAGATAGATGCCCTCAGTATCCTGACTGACCTGTTCAATGACCCGCATCATCACCGCATACAGCCCCAGGCGATCGATCTGCTCCATGCTCTGCACCATCACCCCGGCCTGGCGTAGATTGGACCGTTCACCGGGGTCCAGATCGCGTACCCCAACGATGGCGATTCGCCGCGGATCCACCACGGGGACCGGTTCATCCCACAGGCGCACCAGGCGTGGATCGCCCAAGCCGGCCAGCGCCGCCAGGGGCATGCCATGAATGTTGCCAGAAGGGGTAGTCTCAGGGGTATTAAAGTCGCCATGGGCATCCACCCAGATCACACCCACTCGCTTGAAGCGAGCCACACCGCGAATAGAAGCCAGCGATAGACTGTGATCGCCGCCCAGCACCAGCGGAAAATGCCCGGCCTGGACGCTGGTCGCCACCGCCCCGGCAACCCGCCGGGCCATTGGAACGATGCAGTCAATATACTTCAAACGAGGTTCCGTGATCGAGCAGGTTTCGGCAATCGGCACGTCCACATTCCCCTTGTCGGTGACAGTGTAGCCCATCTCTTCCAGACGGGGTTGCAGATGAGCGTAACGAATGGAGCTGGGGCCCATATCCACCCCGCGGCGGTCGGCGCCTAAATCCACGGGCACGCCGATCAGATCGATATGCATGCTTTGCCTCCTGTAGAAAGATCGAAATTCCTCGCGGCTGCACAGGGGAAAGGGGATCTCGCAGCCAGTATTCTGCCCTACAAGCCAGATTGTTGTCGAATATATCACATGACTTCACTGCCAAAAGGTCATTTCACCGCAGAGCGCGCAGAGAACGCAGAGAGTTTGGCTTGTTGAGCACAAGGCGGCATGTTCGGTGCGGATGTTGAAATTTTTGGCTCTGCGCTCTCCGCATTCTCGGCGGTGAAGGGTTTTTGCAGGAGAGTCATCCCATGAGTCCGCTACGAAAACCAACCGTCGGCCATGCCGGGGCATCCCCTTTTGGCAATAGACTCAGCCCTGATCCGGTCCGGTCAATAGTATAATTTCCCTGCCTATGAAACTGGTTGCCCTGGCTGGCGGAGTCGGCGGGGCTAAAATGGCCTATGGCCTGGCCCACGTCGTGCCCCCCCAAGACCTGACCATCATCGTCAACACCGGCGATGATTTCGAGCACTTTGGCCTCTCCATCTGCCCTGACCTGGATACCGTCTGCTACACCCTGGCTGGCCTGGCCAACCCGGTCACCGGCTGGGGACGGGCTAACGAAACCTGGCAGGCGATGAGTGAACTGCGCCGTCTGGGGGCACCTGACTGGTTCAACCTGGGCGATCGTGACCTGGCCACTCACCTGGAGCGGACGCGACGGCTCAAACAGGGGCAAACCCTCTCCCAAATCACGAGCGATTTTTGCCAGGCCTGGGGAATCTCCCCTACCGTCTTACCGATGAGCGATGATCCTGTCCGCACCATCGTGGATACGCACGAATACGGCGAACTGCCCTTCCAGGAATATTTCGTCAAATATCGCTGCCAGCCCTGCGTGAAGGGCTTTCGTTTTCAGGGTCTGGATCAGGCCTCCCCTGCACCGGGGGTGCGCGCAGCGATCCAGACGGCGGACGCGGTGGTGATCTGTCCCTCCAATCCCTGGGTGAGCATTGACCCGATCCTTTACCTGCTCGGCTGGCACTCCAGCCAGATACCGCCTGCCTTTGGCCCACAGCGGCCGCGCATCGTAGCCGTTTCGCCCCTGATCGCCGGACAGGCTGTCAAAGGGCCGGCGGCCAAAATGTTCGCTGAACTGGGAATCGAACCCTCGGTTCTGGCTATCCTGAACCATTACCGACATCTTCTTGACGGAATCGTCGTGGATACGTTGGATTCAGACCAGGCAAAACAGATTAAAATCCCTGTACTCCTGACCAACACCCTGATGTCCTCCGAATCCGATCGAATTCGTCTGGCACGTGAAATCCTGGAATTTCTTGAGAATCTGACATGACACTTTGGGCCATCGTCCCGGTAAAACCTCTCAAACGCGGCAAATCTCGCCTGGCCGCCGCCCTCAACCAGGAAGAGCGCGAACTGCTGAATGCCAGCCTGCTGGCGCGGACTTTGCAAATCCTCTCCGGACTGAATGAACTTGAACATGTTCTGGTGATCAGCCGCGATACCCACGTCTTGCGCATCGCTCGTGAATTCGGCGCCCGCACCGTGCGTGAAGACGGTCAACCCCATCTGAACACCGCCCTGGCGCGGGCCACCGTGATCGCCCAGGTGCATGGCATCGGCGGCGTGCTCATCCTGCCCGTAGACCTGCCCCTGATCACCCCTCAGGACATCCAGACCATGATCGCCCGCGCCCACACTCCGCCAGTGGTGGTCATCGCCCCCGACCGACATGGACGCGGCACCAACGCCCTGCTCATCTCCCCGGCCGGCCTGATCCCCTACGAATTCGGCGAAGACTCCTTCCACCGCCATTGTGAACGCGCCCGCCAGGCCGGCGCCCGCCTGGAGATTGTCAACCTCCCCTCCCTGAGCCTGGACCTGGACCTGCCCGAAGACCTGGCCCTGCTGGATCGCCTCCTGATGGAACCCGAGGCCCTTGACAGGCTGACACCACACACCCAAACCCAGGCCTGCCAGTCCACAGAGCCTGCAATACAGGCAGCCCAACTTCCTCACCCAAAGGGATAATGCTGGCCAGATGTCCCTCCAGTCAACACCTGAACCCCTACCGCCCCAACGACACGTACCACCAACCTGTGGTCGGCAATACCAATGATACGTACCGCCGACCTCCGGTCGGCAATACCGGCGACACGTACCGCCGACCGGTGGTCGGCAATGCCAGCGATACGTACCGCCGACCTGGAGTCGGCTCCACCCCCATACCGTTGACGAGGTGCCAAGATGACCATTCGTTTTGATAACGGAATCGTCGTCACCCTGGGCTCCCAGAATCGCATCCTGTGGAACGCCTCAGTGGTGATCGAAGGGGAACACATCGTCGCCGTCGGCCCAACCAGCCAAATCGAACCCCACTTCCCCCAGGCCGAACGCATCGACTGTCAGGGCCAGATCATCCTGCCCGGTTTCATCTGCGCCCATCACCACTTCTACTCGGCCCTGGCCCGCGGTATGGCCATCCCCGGTGAACCGCCTGCCAACTTCGTCCAGATCCTGGAACGTCTGTGGTGGAAACTGGATCGCGCCCTGGACGAAGAGGCCATCCTCCTCTCCGCCCAACTCCCCCTGATCGAATCCATTCGCCACGGCACTACCACCATCATTGACCATCACGCCTCCCCTTCCGCCAGCGACGGCTCTCTGGACCTGATCGAGCAGGCCGTGCGTCAGGCGGGTCTGCGTGCCTGCCTGTGCTACGAAGTCTCTGACCGCAACGTCAAAGGGGAAGGCATTCGCGAAAACGAACGCTTTATCAAAAAGATCGGCCAGGGCGATGGGCAGATTGCGGCCATGATGGGCCTGCACGCCTCGTTCACCCTGTCGGATGAGACCATCGAAACCTGTGCAGGCATCGCCCAGGAGGCCGGCGTAGGCTGCCACATCCACGTTGCCGAAGACCTGGCCGACCGCCGCGACTCCCTGGAAAAATACGGCATCCCTCCGGTTCACCGCCTGCATCGCCACGGCCTGACCGGCCCACGCTCGCTCTTCGTCCACTGCATTCACATTGACGAAGACGAGATCGGCCTGCTGGCTGAGACCGATACCATGGTCGTCCACAACCCCGAATCCAACATGAACAATGCCGTGGGCGTCACCCCTCTGTTGAACCTGCTACGCCGCGGCGCCCTGGTCGGCCTGGGCACAGATGGGATGAACTCCGACATGCTCACCCAAATGCGCGCCGCCTACCTGCTCCATCGCCTGGCCAATCGCGACCCGCGGGTGGCCTTCCAGGAAGCCCCCCAACTCCTGATCCACAACAACCCCCAGATTGCCCAACGCCTCTTCGGCCTGCCCCTGGGCGAGATCGCCCCCGGCCGCCCGGCCGACCTGGCCATTCTGGACTACCACCCCCCGACGCCCCTCACCGAAGACAACTTCCTCGGCCACCTGATCTTCGGCCTGACCGATGCCGTGGTGGATACCACCGTCTGCCGCGGCCAGATCCTCATGCGCCACAAGCAGATACTCACCCTGGACGAAGAACGCATTGCCGCTCGAGCCCGCGAAATTGCTCCCCGCGTATGGGAGCGCGTGTGGGCTTTATAATCTACCACCATCACAACCGATCTCCCTCCCAGAAAGGTTCAGACCATGGAACGAGTCGCCCTTTACCTCCAGGATTCCCACGACCTGCGCGATGGACTGGAATACGTCCGCTATGCCGAACAGCGCGGTTTTGAGGCCGTCTGGCAGGCTGAATCGCGCCTGGTGCGTGACGCCATCGTCCCGATGGCCGCCTATGCCGCCGTCACCGAACGCATCAAAGTCGGCTCCGGCGTGATCAACAACTGGACCCGCAACATCGGCCTGCTAGCCGCCACCTTCCTCACCCTGGACGACCTGGCCCCCAACCGCATCATCTGCGGCATCGGCGCCTGGTGGGACCCCCTGGCCCGCAACGTGGGCATCCAGCGCCGCAAACCCCTGCTGGCCATGCGTGAGACCGTCGAAGTCCTGCGCCGCCTGCTGCGCATGGAGCGCGTCACCTTCCACGGCGAATTCCACCACCTGGAAGGCGTGGAACTGGACGTGGTACACGGTCGCCGCGAACCCCGTAATATCCCAATCATGATCGGCGCCACCGGCGACCAGATGATGGAACTGGCCGGCGAAATCGCCGATGGCGTGGTGCTCAACTACTGCGTCCCTCCCGAATACAACGACCGCGCCTTGGAACACATCGAAAAGGGCCTGCGCAAATCCGGCCGCACCCTGGACCAGTTCGACCGACCCCAACTGATCGTCTGCTCGGTCAATGAAGACCATGACAAAGCCGTAGACGACACCAAAATGCTCCTCTGCCAATACCTGGCCCAACAACCCCACATCGCCAAAGCCTCCGGCGTCTCTCAAGACGTAGTACAGGAAATCCAATCCATCCTGGGCTGGCCGGCCACCAAAGCACAAATCCTCAAAGCCAAAGACCTGGTACCCGACGAACTGGTCCACCGTATCACCGCCTCGGGAACCCCGGACGAGGCCCGCGCAAAAGTAGAAGAATACAAAAAACGCGGCTGCACCTGCCCGATCCTCTATCCCGTCGGCGGGAACTTCAAACTCCTGATTGACACCTTCGCCCAGACCTGAGCGATTCATGCCCGGACCCCGAACGGGCTTCGGTCCTCCCGAACGCTCCCCTGCGCCCCCGGCGCTGACCGTGCTCGTCATCCTGGTGATCGCCCTGAGCATGGCCCCCGCCTTCCTGGCCTTCCAGGCCGAGCGCGTCCTGTTCCATCCCGAACCGCTGCTCAAAGCCCTGGACGATCACCAGGTCTACCTTCACCTACCGTCCCTGTTTGCCCACTACCTGTTCCAGGAAGCCGGTCAAAACACCCCCCTACTGGCCCTCCTGCCTCCAGAACAGATAGAGGCCTTGCTCCCCTTGCTCCTGCCCGAATCGTTACTGCGATCCCTCACCGAACAGGTTATCTCTTCCCTGCTGAACTACCTGAACGGAACCGCAACGACCCTCACCTTCTCAACAGGAGCGATCAAAACCCACCTGGCCGGCCTGGCAGGAGATCAGGTGTTGACCGCAGTCACGCTTCATCTGCCCCCCTGCTCCCTGGCACAGATGCTCCAGATCGCCAGCGCTGGCCTGTCTGGGATGACCGGTTCACTCCCCCTCTGTCGCCCCCCTGATCCTGTCTTACCCGTTCTGAACGCCTTCCTGCGCTCTTACCTGGATCAGGCGATTGCCTCCCTGCCCGACTCGATCACCTTCTCCCCTTCCGGGCAATCAGCCACCCTCCTGTCCATATTGCGACAGGGGCGAACGCTCATGCGCTGGGGCTTTGTGGTCCCCTTGAGCCTGCTGATCGTCCTGGCAGTGAGCACAGCACCTCGTCCGGCTGCCTGGCTCACCGCCTGGGGATGGGCCTTCCTTCTAAGCGGGTTGCTCGGGCTGGGATGGGCAGCCATCCTGGTGCCGCTGGTCAGGCAGATTACCCTTTCCTGGTTGCAGCCCCTGCAATCCGTCGCCACAGATGCAGCCATACAGGCCTTCCATGCTGCTCTGGTCTCCTTGTTTCCCCCGCTGGCGCATTCCCTGGCCATTCAATCGGCCCTCCTGGCAGGAGCAGGAACCCTGCTTATCATCCTGGGAAATGGCCTGTCACGTTCAGCCCCGATGATCCGCTGACCAATACGCACCACCGAATTGGGGCCGGCCAACACGCACCGCTGACCTCTGATCGGCCAACAGTACCCCCGACCTATGGTCGGCAATGCCAGGCAATGCCAGGTCGAGCCTGGCGGTACGAAATACAGCAATCCCGGTCAGAACCTGGCAAGACGTACCGCTGGGACCGGGTTGGGAGACCAGGTTGGCGTCGGAAGATTTTGGTGTGGAGAGATTGGCGTCGGAAGATTGGTGTGGAGAGATTGGCGTCGGAAGATTGGTGTGGAGAGATTGGCGTTGGGAGATTGGCGTTGGGAGATTGATGTTGGGTGATTGGCGTTGAGAGATTGGCGCTCACCCCGACCCGAACACCCCAACCCCAACACTTCGGCCCTGACACCCCGGCCCCGACGCTCCAACCCCAACACTCCAGCCCTGACACCCCAGCCCCAACACGCCAACCCCAACACGCCGGTCCCAATACCCTGGCCCCAACACCCCCACCCGGCGATACGCAATTCAGGTATACTACTCCCCATGCGCATCGTGCTCAAACCCGGTCGAGAAAGCAGCCTACTCCGTCGCCATCCCTGGATCTTCTCTGGCGCCATCGAACGCCTGGAAGGACAGCCCGCCCCCGGCCAGACCGTGGACGTATTCTCCGCCGATGGCCGCTTTCTGGCCCGCGCGGCCTATTCCCCCCACTCCCAGATCCGTGCCCGCGTCTGGACCTTCCAGGATGAGCCCATAGATGCAGACTTCTTCCGCCGTCGCATTCGGGCCGCCCTGGCCCGGCGCACCCGCCTGCAGATAGAAGCCGTGACCAACGCCTATCGCCTGATCCATGCCGAGTCCGATGGCCTGCCCGGCCTGATCGTGGATCGCTATGCCGATCTGCTGGTACTGCAGGCCCTGACTGCCGGCGTCGAAGCCTGGAAGCAAACCCTAGCCGACCTGCTGGTGGAAGAAACCGGCCTGTCGTGCCTCTACGAACGTTCTGATGCAGAAGTACGTACCCTGGAAGGCCTGCCCTCCATGAAAGGCCCCCTACGGGGCCCTCCCCCCTCCCAACCGCTGACCATCATCGAGCATGGCCTGCACTATCAGGTGGACCCGCTGAGCGGTCACAAAACCGGCTTCTACTTGGATCAACGCCGCAACCGGGCCCGAATCCGGGCCCTGGCCAGAGATCGGGAGGTGCTGGATGCCTTCTGCTACACCGGCGGCTTCACCCTGAATGCCCTGGCAGGCGGGGCGACCTCGGTACTCTCGGTGGACTCCTCCGCTCAGGCTCTGGCCTGGTGCCGGCACCATGTAGAGAGCAACCCTCTCCCGGCCGAACGGCACGCTATCCTGGAAGGAGATGTCTTCCAAGTGTTGCGCAAGTTCCGCGATCAGGGCCGCCAGTTTGACCTGATCCTCCTCGACCCGCCCAAATTCGCCCCCACCGCCGCCCAGGCCGGGCGAGCGGCGCGGGCCTACAAAGACCTCAACCTGCTGGCCTTCAAACTGCTCCGCCCTGGCGGTATGCTGGTCACCTTCTCCTGTTCGGGGGGAATAGATGCCGCCCTGTTCCAGAAGATCGTTGCCGATGCCGCCCTGGATGCCGGCGCCGATGCCCGCATCGTAGAGCATCTCTCCCAGGATGCCGATCACCCCATTGCTCTGGCCTTCCCCGAGGGAGCCTACCTAAAGGGATTGGTGTGCTTGAAAGAATAATCCTGGCCTGCCAGAACAGTCTCAGCGCTGACTCTCAAACCAGCGCAAAAACACCTCGACCACCTGAGGATCCAGGGTTTTACCACTCTCCTGGCGGAGATAATCCAGCGCCTGCTCGATCGGCCAGGCTTTGCGATACGGCCGGTCGCTGGTGAGGGCATCAAACACATCCACCACGGCAAAGATGCGCGCCGCCAGGGGAATTTGCTCCCCTTTCAACCCCAGGGGATAGCCACTCCCATCCCAGCGCTCATGGTGATAGTAGGGAATATCCAGGGCGCGGCGCAGATAGGGAATAGGACGCAACATCTCATACGCCAGAAGGGGATGACGGCGCATAATCGCCTGCTCCTCCTCCGTGAGTGGACCCGCCTTGAGCAAGATCGAATCGGGCACGCCGATCTTGCCAATATCGTGCAGCAGCGCACCCCGCCGAATATGCACGATCTCCTCCTGACTCAATCCCATCGCCTGGGCCAGGGCCACAGCCATATCGGCCACCCGTCGCGTATGCTCCTCCGTCTCGTTATCGCGCAACGTCATCGCCCGCGCCCAACCTTCCAGCGTGGTCTCATACGCCAGTGAGAGTTCCGCATTGTTGCGCTGCATGCGCTCAAACATCTGAGAGTTATCAATGGCGATAGCCGCCTGGCCAGCCAGAGTCTCTAAGAGGCTCAACCACTCCGCCTGTGCCGCAAGGGGGGAACGATGAAAGACCTCCAACACCCCTTTCAGATCGCCCTTGCTCAGCAAAGGCACACAACCATAGGCCTGGAAGCCCTCGCTGGTCACCAGGGAAGTACGGGTAAAGATTGCATCGCCATCCCGCAAATTGGGGAGAAAAACGCGGCACCGCTCCAGCGCCGCTCGCCCGGCCTGTCCTTCTCCCAGTCGTAGAGCAGTTTTCTGGATGATCGGAGTGCGGAATCCCAGGCCAGCGGCATAGTCCAGAGTCTGTTGCAAAGGATTGAACAGGAGAATATCGGCTGCATCTACCCCCAATTGAGAGAGCACGTGACTCAACACCGTATTCAGGATCAGATGCAGATCCAACGAAGCGCTAATAGCCCGATCCACCTCGCGCAAAGCCTGGAGATGCTGCAAACGGCGTTCCGTTTCCAGGTGCAGGCGCGTAGAGCGAACTGCTGCAGCCGCCTGAGTGGCCAGCAGGGAGAGCAAGCGCTCATCCTGCTCGCTGAAGATGCGGGAAGAAGGAGCAACCTCGTGCACGATCAACACACCGATCAGTTCACCCCCAAACAACATAGGCACTGCCAGAGCCGCCCGAATCGAC
>FWWM01005913.1_pt1 | contig 26147 bp, 25 predicted proteins | sample 2228351 | NCBI WGS metagenome assembly FWWM01 (sample SAMEA103939774, study PRJEB20133) | metagenome
ACCTCGTGAGGAGGGGGAAGGGCTCTGGTTCAGCCCCTCCCCTGCTCCTGGATGATATACTGCACGCGGTCACAAATTGCGTTTTTGGGCACCTGGGGGGCCTATGGCCAAGCGACCGCCTACGCGGACGCGGCTCAACCGACCGTGTAGGCGGTCGGCCGGCGCGGTGGGGATACCCCTTGTGGGTATCCAAATACCCACTCAGGCGCGGTTTCAACCACCAGCCAGCGTGAATGGTCCCGGCTCATGTAGTACCCAAAAAACGTAAATCATGCCCGCGCCGAGTATATTTGGGCGACGAACCACCCCAGGCAACTTTGGAAAGGAGCTGCCTATTGGCCCAGCTTGACCTCAGCCGTGGCAGCCGTGGGTGGCCAGACCGGCATTAGCTCGCCCCCCTGGATCTGGACGATGTACAGTTGGGCGTACTTGTTCTGCCCGTCTGGGCCGAACTCCAACTGGTCGGCCGGCAACACCACCTGATCGCCGGACAATTTGGTCGCAGCCAGAGCTTCCCGCACGGCAGCCTTGTCAATCGAGCCGGCCCGCTCCAGAGCATCGGCTACAACCCATCCGGCCTGGTAGGAGTGGACCGAGTTGCCGGTCATGTCCTCGCCATACTTGGCCCTGAACCGATCGTTGAGCTCGGCTCCCCCCTTGGCATACTTGGAGAACTCGACCACCGACATCATCCCTTCGGCCGTCTTGCCCAGCCGCTTGATATACTCTGGGTCTATCGTCCCCCCCGCCGTGTCAACAAAGGGGATGGCGGTCATGCCCAGCTTCTCACGGGCCTGGGCGATCAAGACGCCGTCGTTGAGGTAGGTCACGGTCAACACCGCATCCGGCTTGGCCGCCTGTACCTTGGAGACTTCGGTGGTCAGGTCGGCGGCGTTGGAGGGATAGCTGACCTCCAGGATCATCTCGATACCGGCCTGGGCCAGGTACTTTTTCTGCCCCTCCGCCGACGATTCGCCAAAGTCGGTGTTCTCGTGCAACAAGGCCACTCTCTTGACCTCCAGACCGGCCAGGTCCTTCAGGGCTTTCAAAAAGTCTACCTGGTCGCGGGCATACCAGTCGGCTTTGGGGCCAACCCGGAAGACCCACTTGAGGCCTCGTTCGGTGATCTTGTCCGAGATGGCAATGTCCACCAGGAAGGGCGTTTCCAGCCGCTCGGCCGCCTGCGAGGCGGGCAGGGTGACGGCCGACTGATAGGCGCCGACGATCATGACTACCTTTTCCTGCTGGATCAGCCGTTCCACCTCAGAGATGCCAACGTCCGGCTTGCCCTGGGAATCGCCAAAGACCAGCTCGATCTTGGCCCCCCCTAGCGACTTGATGCCGCCCGCCGCATTGATCTCTTCGATGGCCAGAACCAGGCCGTTTCGCACGTCCTCACCCAGCTTGGCCAGCTCGCCGCTCAGAGGATAGAGCGCCCCGATCTTGATCGTTTTGACCTCAGCCGCCGGTGGCTGGGTCGGCTGAGCCTGTGGTTGGGTTGGCTGAGCCGGCGGGGCGGTGGGCGACGGCGTGGGCCCACACCCGGTCAACACGCCACCCAGCACGGCCACAATCAACATGGCAGCAAAGAATCGTTTCATCTCTCCTTGACCTCCTTTTGTAAAATGATTGGTTTCTCTATGCAACAATGTCACCTGTTGGTTCTGAATGGACCCACCTCCTTTCCTTAGCGTGAGAAACCCCTACGATTCGCCGTACATCTCCTCAAACCAGCGGCGCAGGCCCAGGTTCTCGCGGAGGATCTGAAGAGCCAGCTCCGCATGGCCGGGCCGATAGCCGTTGCCGATGAGCATGGTCACCGCCCGGCCCGCACCCTCGGCGCCTAGTGCAGCCCGGGTAAACGATGTGGACATGCTAAAAAAGACGATCTGGCCGTCAGGTCGAGTGGAAAGAATGGTCGCCATCTCTGTGCCCCCGACGCTGGCGCAGTTGATGCTCACATCGGCCAGCCGGCCGGCGGTGGCCGCTTCGACCTGGTCCAGGACGGCCAGCGCCTGGGTTGCATCGGCCTGGATGACGACGTCGGCCAGGGCCAGCTTTTCTACCTGCCGACAGCGTTGCGGGTTGACCTCCACCAGAAGGACCCGGCCGGTCACCCCAACCCGCTTGCGCGCTTCGTGCAAGCAGAGCAGCCCCGCCTTGCCTCCACCGACGACCAGCACCGTATGGCCCGGTCGGACAAGCCAGGCGGTATGGGCCGGCGCGCCGGCCACGTCCAGCACGGCCAGGCTGACAGATTGGGAGAGATCGGAAGGGAGCCTGGCCCACAACCCGCTTTCGAACAGGACTGCCTGACCCTGGACGCGCACATGGCCGTTGTCCAGTCGCACCTCGTCAATGCGCTGGAGGGACAAAGGGGTCAACGACAACGAAACCAGGGAAGCGATGGGATCTCCTGGCCGGAGATCGATCCGATCCCGCAAGGCAGGTCCAATCCAGGCGGCACGGCCGACCAACACCCCGCCCGATCCGGTGACCGGGTCCTGGAACTTGCCCCGCTCCGCCACGATGGCCTGGATCTGGGCGGCCACCTTCGCCGGGTCTCCGTGGGCTTTACTCACCAGACGTCGAAAGGCGGTGGCGGTGATGTGCAGCCTGTCCACGTCAATGAGAATCTCGTTGTCATACAGCCGGCTGAAATCGTGGTCCAGGCGCGTGGCCGCCTGGGGCAGTTCCCCGGCAGGAGCCAGCACACGATGGGTACCATATCTATGGCCGAGGGCCATCGTCTCCTCCTGACCGCAAGCCCAGCATCTCCCGTGCCTGCTGGGGCGTCGCCACGGGACGGCCCAGCTCGGCGGCCAGCCGGGCGACGCGGGCTACCAGTTGCGCGTTGCTCTGGGCCAGCTCCCCGCGCCGGTAATAGATGTTGTCCTCAAACCCAACCCGCACATGGCCCCCCATCGCCAGGGCCATCATGGCCATCGGCGTCTGGGCCCGGCCGATCCCTGCCACCGACCAGCTAGCCTCCGGCGGCAGGCTGTCTACCAGATAGACCAGGTTGCGGGCCGAAGCGGGGAGACCCCCGCGCACGCCGAGCACCAGGTCAAAGTGGAGCGGATCGGCGATGAGGCCCAACTGGCGGAGGCGGAAGGCATTGGCAATCATGCCCGCGTCAAAGACCTCCAGCTCGGGCTTGACGCCATACTGCCGCATCGCCTCGGCGAACTGGACGATCAACGGCCAGGGGTTCATAAAGACCTCATCCCCAAAGTTCACCGAACCGACGGTCAACGTCGCCATCTCCGGCCGCAGGGCCAGCGGCTGAATGCGCTCCTCGGCAGACATGCCGACTGCGCCGCCGGTTGAAACCTGGATGATGGCATCGCAACGGGCACGGATGGCTTCCATCGCCTGGCGGAACCGCTCGACATCCTGGGTGGGCTGCCCATTGGGGTGGCGTACGTGGAGGTGGATGATGCTCGCCCCTGCCTCGCACGCCTCGGCGGCCGCCTGGCCGATCTCCTCGGCGGTGATGGGCAGGTTCGGCTGATCGGCCCGGGTGACCTCAGCGCCCACCAGGGCAGCAGTGATGATCACCGGTGCGCTCACCCGGCCCCCTGTCTCTGCCGCGACGCAGGCACGACACACACACCGCTGGCCCTGGCCACCAACTGAGGCTCGGCCAGCACCTCCGCCGCCGACTCGGCCCCCGGGCCATACGCAGCCTGGATCACCTTGTGAGCAGTAAAAATCATGCGAGATGAGGTGCGCCCCGTTTCCACCAGCCGGGCCCGGACCTCCACATAGTCGCCGGCATAGACCGGGGCCAGGAACTCGACCTCCTGGTAGGCCCGAAAGAGGCCTTCATCCCCATCATGGCGGATGCACAACTCGGTGGCGGCATCGCCAAACAGTTGCAGCAGCCGCGCCCCATCCACCAGCCCACCCCCGTAATGGGCTTCGTGGGCCCCAATGCGCAATCGGAGAAACGATTCGACTTCTGGATCCACGCTTCCCCCTTTCGGTGTGACATCCCTCATCCACCAAAAGCTCCTGGCCCGCTGTCCTTTCAGCCCCATTCAGGGCAAGGCAAGTTCTCAAAGGCTTTTGGGATGGCGCGCAGTAAAAAACGCTGCCGTGCCGACCAACTCGGTTGTGTACTCTTGAAAACATGTTTGAAGGGAACTCTCTAAATCCTCCAGGCGATCTCGGCGGTTGTTCATCACCCGGACTTTGGGGTGCAGCGACGAATTATACACGCTCATAAAAAGCTTGCCCAGCAACCCAAAAGTTACCCCTTCTCCCAGAATCGTCGAGCCAAAAAGCACGCCGCCAGGGGCCAGCGTCGGGGCCAGGTGTTTGAAAACCACCCCCTTTGTTTTCAGATCGCCGGGGAGGCAATGCAACAGAAAATTCAGGCCGATAGAGTCGAATTGGGGCAGATTGAAAGGGAGCGGCTCCAGCACGTTCGCCTGATAAGTCCTCGGTTGATAACGCCGGAGGCGGCGAGCCGTAGCTTTCAATGAATGAGGGTTCAGATCGAGCAAGGCGATGCTTGGCTGGGACGAAGGGAATTGCGCTTTATCAAGAAAATAACCGGTTCCCACACCAACATCCAGATGCCGGGATGAGACATGTCGGTTATAAAACGCTAAAATCTGGTCCGAAGGACACCGCCAGACAAAAGAGTTTTCAAAACGGATCACCAATAGATCATAGATAGAGAGTACAAGAGGACTATACACTGCCGCCCCACGGTAAATCTCCTCAAAGGTGAATTGAGCATCCATAGGCTTGATCATCCCCTGATTGATCTATGAGTTCAAGGGTCTCAAACGCTCCGGCAACCAGCGTCTGAGCGCCCAAAGCAAATGGTCAACCCCTCTCCCCAATGCAGGCAAGTTTACCCCTGACTTGCATCCATGTCAAATGTATACAGGGCAAACAACTACTCGCTTATTATAGCATATTTTGGCATAGGTGCAAGACAGCAAGGCCGTCCCGGCCCACAAGGGGGCCTTTTAACTTTCTGGGTAGCTTCAAGGGACGGCTACCACCAAGACACCAAGGGAATCTGAATTGGTGCCTTGGTGGTAAGCTTTATGGGCCTATGTGCCGGGATTCCATCGGCAAGGAGCGGTTAACAAAACCGCCCTGCTCTACCCCACGCATGGGACCAGAAGTCTGAAAAAGCGCCCCCTCACCGCTGCCAGGCCAACATGCTGGTCGAGCGACCTCGCGGTGGAAAGGTTTGCACAGCCGTCCTAAATACTTGACAGATGGGTTGGAGTGTGGTATTATGTATGTGCATTCTGCACATAGTGGATTCAGAAGGAGGTCAAAACAATGCCTCATGGCCGTCATCGCTGGCGTGGTGGAAGGCCGGACACAGTCTGTCCCCGGCGCATACACCGCTTCCTGGAGCCATGCCTGCTGCTGATCCTGCATTGCGACGAAATCCATGGCTACGAGCTGTTGGAAAAGCTTAAACCCTTTGGGTTTGAACAGGATCCGGTGGACCTGAGCACGATATATCGCATCCTGCGAACCTTGGAAGATCAAGGGCTTGTTCTCTCTCATTGGGATACCAGCAGCGCCGGTCCACCTCGCCGCCTCTATCAGATAACGGCCGAAGGTGATCGCTACCTGGCCTGCTGGGTGCAGGACCTGAGGGAGACCGATCGGGTGCTCCATCATTTTCTGGACACCTATCAGTCGCACATGCAGGCGCACCAATGACCCTGCTTGCATCCGGTCGCACAGTCAAGAGCGAACAACCGGGAGCGAATGTCGAATATCTATCTATCAAGAGAGGGCGTGAAAAGTGGTTACAGAAACTCAAGTACGCAAGGCACTGGCAGGGGTCATGGACCCGGAGCTACACAAAAGCCTGATCGATCTGGGGATGATCCGCCAGGTGCGGATCGAGAAGGATCGAGTAGAGATCGTCCTGGCGCTGACGACCCTGGGTTGCCCGCTGCGGGATCAGATCGTGGGCAACGTGAAACAGGCCGTAGGCGCGCTAGAGGGCGTTCAAACGGTCGAGGTCAAGATGACCGAGATGACGGACGAGGAGAAGCGGCGGATCGGCATTGGCGTGCCGAGGGAAGAAAAAGGCGCCGCCGAGGATCTCAACGACATCCGCCGCGTGATCGCCGTCATGAGCGGCAAGGGTGGCGTGGGCAAGTCGCTGGTCAGCGGCCTGCTGGCCGTTGCCTTGCGCCGCGAGGGGCATCAGGTGGGCATCCTGGATGCCGACATCACCGGCCCCAGCATCCCCCGCATGTTCTTCCCCGACGGGGCGCGGCTGGGGATGAGTCCCATAGGTCCCGTGCCGCCACAGACCAAGAGCGGCATCAAGGTCATGTCCATCAACCTGCTGCTGGAGCAGGAGGATATGGCCGTCATCTGGCGTGGGCCATTGGTCAGTGGGGCGATCAAGCAGTTCTGGGGCGACATCTTTTGGGGGACGTTGGACTATCTGATCGTAGACCTGCCGCCCGGCACATCGGATGCCTCGCTGACGGTCATGCAGTCGCTGCCGATATCGGGCATTGTCCTGGTCAGCTCGCCGCAGGACCTGGCCGGCATGGTGGTGCGCAAGGCAGCCAACATGGCACGGCAGATGGGGACCCCCATCCTGGGGCTGATCGAGAACATGAGCTACTTTGAGTGCCCCGACACCGGCAAACGCTACGACATCTTTGGCCCCAGCCACGCCGAAGAGACGGCGCAGCGGATCAGGGTGCCCTTCCTGGGCCGGCTGCCCATCGTCCCCGAAATCGCCCGGCTGTGCGACACGGGCCACATCGAGGACGCTGGGGGTGCCGCCGAGGCCTTTGCGCCCATCGCCAGGGAACTAGCCGGAAGAACGCTGGAGGCACGGCGGCCGGCTTTTATGTAGATGCACGCCGGCCGATGCCGGTCGGCGCGAAAATCGCCAATATCAAGCAGAAAGGAGGTGAGCAGGATGCCAGGAGGAGATCGAACCGGACCGTTGGGCATGGGGCCGATGACGGGCCGGGGGATGGGCTTCTGTGGCGGGTACGCCGCGCCCGGTTGGGCGTATCCAGGGCCAGGTCGCCGCTTCTTTGGCCGCGGAGGCTGGGGCGGTGGCGGCTATGGGTGGCGGCACTGGTACTACGCCACTGGGCTGCCGCGTTGGGCACGATGCCTGTGGCCTTCAGGCCGGGGCTTTCCCACGGCCTACACGCCGCCAGCCCGCGAGCAAGAGCTCGAGGCGCTTAAGGGTGAAGCGGAGTGGCTGAAGGATCAGCTCGATGCCATCAACCGGCGGATGGAGGAGCTCAGCCAGGAATAAGCGACGCCGGGGAACGGAGCAGGGGCGGGCCGACAAGGGTTGAGGCTCGTCGCCCGTCCCCGCTCTCCCCACCTGGCCAGGGGCAGGTGGCTCCTGGATTATACCACAAGCACAGGAGATCGATCAAATGAGAATTGCAGTTTCTGCAGAAGGTGACACCCTGGACGCACCGGCCAGCCCGGTCTTTGGCCGCTGCCCGATCTATATATTCGTGGACATCGAGTCAATGGAGTTCGAAGCGCTGCCTAACCCGGCGGCGAGCCAGGGTGGGGGCGCGGGCATCCAGGCTGCCCAGTTCGTAGTGAACCACGGCGCCAGAGCGGTGCTGAGTGGCAACCTGGGGCCAAACGCCCTTGACGTGCTGCAGGCGGCCAATGTGCCAGCCTACCTGGTGCCGGAGGGCACGGTCCACCAGGCAGTGGCTGCCTACAAGGCCGGCCGGCTCCAGCCGATAACTGAGGCCAACGTAGCGACCCACGCCGGGATGGGCGGCGGCCGCGGCAGGGGACAGCGGCTGGGGCAGAATGGGCAAGCCGGCCCAGCGCCAGAGCCCACATCGCAGGAGAAAGAAGCCGAATTGGCCAGCCTGCGGGAGTCTCTTAGGGGCCTGCGCCAACAACTGGCCGAGACGATGGCCAGGATCGAACAACTGGAAAGAAAGGAGTAAACCAATGCGCATCGCTGTTTCTGCCGACAACAAGAATGGCCTGGACAGCGTGGTCAGCCCTCATTTCGGACGTTGCCCCCACTTTATCCTGGTAGACCTGGAAGGCCAGCAGGTCACGGGGGTCCAGGAGGTGGACAACCCCTACTACGGCAACCACCAGCCGGGGCAGGTCCCCGCCCTGATCTCCAGCCTGGGGGCGAACGTCATGCTCACCGGCGGCATGGGTGGCCGGGCGATTATGTTCTTCCACCAGTACGGCATCGAGGGGGTGACCGGGGCCTATGGCACGGTGCGCCAGTCGGTGGAGCGCTACCTGGGCGGCCAGCTCCGTGGTGCAGCGCCGTGCAAGGAAAGCCAGGAGCATGGCCATGGGGATGTTCCAGCCGATGGCGCGTACGAGAAGGATGAGCTGGGCCGGCTGCGCGAAGAGGCGGAGATGCTGCGCCAACAGTTGGACGCAACGGCCAGGCGGCTAGAGGAGCTAGGCTAGGAGGAGATCATGGGCAGAGGAAAGGGACGAGGACAGGGACAAGGACAGGGGCGCGGCGGCGGACGCGGCGGCGGGCGCGGCCCAAAAGCGGCCGGCCCGGGCGGCCAGTGTGTCTGTCCCCAGTGTGGGCACAAGATACCGCACCAGGTCGGGCAACCGTGCTACGAAATCAGGTGCCCCAAGTGCGGCACGGCCATGGTACGGGAGTAAGGAGCAGGGCGGACCGCTTTGTACACAAACTCTGGCAGGAAGAGGAGCTGTCCAAGATGGTGGAAGGCGGCGTTCCGTTCCCCATGCTCTCCAACGGTGGCGGGCGGATCGGCATGGTGTATGGGGTCTACGGCGAGGCGGCCGACGTGGTCGTGGGCCGGATCGAGGACGCCCTGGACCTGCTGCTCTGCCCCCAACGGCTGGTAGCTACCCTGCGGCAATGACTTGGCACAGGGTGAGGGGCAACAGGTGAAGGAATCGGAGGGGAAAGGTTAATCAGATGATAATCGCCGTCGCCAGCGGCAAGGGTGGCACGGGCAAGACGACGGTCGCGACCAGCCTGGTGCTGTCCATCGCAGACAAAGCACCGCTTTTTCTGGACTGCGACGTGGAAGAGCCCAACGCCGCACTCTTTCTCAGGCCCAAGCTGGATCAGCGCCAGGAGGTTGGTGTTCCGATTCCCCAAGTTGATCTCGATAGATGTACCCGCTCTGCGTGCGGCCGCTGCGCCAAGGTGTGCGTGTGGCATGCCATCGCCGTCGTCGGCCGTAAGGTGCTGCTGTTCCCGGAGCTGTGCCACGGTTGCGGCAATTGCACCCTCAATTGCCCAGAGGGCGCCATCCAGGAGGTGTTGCATATCATGGGCACTCTGGAGTCGGGTTGGGCCGGCCCCATCCTGTTTGCCCAGGGCACCCTGGACGTGGGCCAGCCCATGGCCGTGCCGATCATCCGTCAGTTGAAGCACAGATACCTGGAACACGAAAGGGTGGCGATCCTGGATGCGCCGCCCGGCACCTCCTGCCCGGTGGTTGAAACCATGCGCGGTGCCGATTTTGTGCTGTTGGTCACCGAGCCGACGCCCTTTGGGCTGCACGACCTGCGGCTGGCGGTGCAGGTCGCCCGCGATGAATTGGGATTACCGGTGGGCGTGGCCGTCAACCGCGACGGCGTCGGCGATGCAGGCGTGGACGACTACTGCACTGCCGAGGGTATCCCCATCCTGCTGCGCATCCCGCTGGAGCGGCGCATCGCCGAGGCAATTTCAGAGGGGAAAACCCTGGTAGAGGCGCTGCCGGAATACCATTCCCGGTTCGTCCAGTTGTACGAGCGGATCGTTCGGGAGGTCGCCCGGTGAAACAGCTGGTCATCCTCAGCGGCAAGGGGGGCACAGGCAAGACCTCGGTCGCCGCGGCGCTGGCCCACCTGGCCTCGCAGGAAATGCGGATCGCATTGGCCGACGCCGATGTGGACGCGGCCAACCTGGAATTGGTGCTGGACCCGACCCGGCTGGAGGAGCATCCCTTTATGGGCGGGCAGGTGGCGGTCATCGCCTCGGACAGGTGCACGCTGTGCGGCCGCTGCTACGAGGTATGCCGCTTTGACGCGGTCATCCCCGGCGAGGGCCGCGAAGCGTACCGCATAGACCCGCTGGCCTGCGAGGGCTGCGCCTCGTGCGTGTACCAGTGTCCAGAGGGGGCCATCCATGTCCAGGAGCAGCAAGCCGGGCTGTGGTACCGCTCCGATACGCGCTTTGGGCCTCTGTTTCACGCTCATCTCTTTGCCGGACAGGAGAACTCGGGCAAGCTGGTGACGATGGTCAAGCAGCAGGGGCGGCTGCTGGCCCTCGACGAGGGCCGTGAGCTGCTCATCGTAGACGGACCGCCCGGCATCGGCTGCCCGGTCATTGCCGCCAGCGCCGGGGCCGATCTCGCCCTGCTGGTGGCCGAGCCCACCGTCTCCGGCGTGCACGACCTGGAGCGCATTCTGGGCACAGTGAACCACTTTCGGGTGCCGGCGTTGGTGTGCATCAACAAGGCCGACCTCAACCCGGCGCACACTGCCAGCATCGAAGCCTACTGCCGGGCGCAAGACATTGCGTTGGTGGGCAAGCTGCCCTACGATACGGTCGTCACCGAGGCGATGGTCCAGGGCCAGCCGGTGACGGTCTACCAGCCCGAAGGAGCGATGGCCGGCGCGCTGCGCGCCGTCTGGACCCAGGTGCGAAAGCGGCTGAATGATATAATACCTTGAGAGTGAAATCCTGGCATGTTTGGCAAGAAAACCTACCACCAAGACACCAGGTCACAAAGCCATGTTTTCTTGGCGCCTTGGTGGTTTCTCCTTTTGGTTCCGGCTCGTCCGGGTTAGGAGGAGGTGAAGTGGCGTGATCGTTGTACGCGCAGAGCATTGTGATGGCTGTGGCGCCTGTGTAGAGGTCTGCCCGACCGGTGCCCTCTATCTCGTCGATGGCAAGGCGGCTGTGGAATCGAGTTTGTGCCGGGGGTGCGAGGCGTGCGTCGCCGCCTGCCCCAGGAAGGCCATCGTCATCGCGGACGACCTGAAGCCAGAGACAGAGCCGGTTCGTGTGCCTGCTCTACGTCCGGAGCCTGAAGTGGTGCAAGGGAAGGTCGAGCCCGCATCACCTCCTCTGCGGTCCAGAGTGCCGCCCCTGGTCGGCACGGCACTGGCCTGGGTTGGGCGCGAGATCGTACCCCGTCTGGCCGACTATGTGCTGTATGGCCTGGACCGCCGGAAGGACGGGCAGCGGGCGGTGGGCAGGCGACCGGACAAACGAGGCCTGGCTCGCCGCAGCGAGGCCCAACCACGGCACCGCCGCCATCGCTGGCGAGGAGGAAGCAACCAAGGGTAAAGGTTACCTGCCTGGTTAACAGCTAAGCCCAGGCTCGTTCCACCCTGTGGGGAGAGCACGGCCTGGCGTTTCTCATCGAAGCGCAAGACAGGCGGGTGCCGTTCGATACCGGTGCCAGCGGCACGGTGCTCCTGCACACCACGGGCAGAGGTTCTACACGAGGCGACTTTCAGGGAGAGTTCAATGACACAAAAGGAAGGCGAACGGACCGGGTCTCATTCCCATCGAACCGGCTGGATCGCCGGTGGGCTGCTGGTTGTTGCCATCATTGCCCTGTTGGCCGCCATCGTCAGGCGAGAGACACCGGGCGCGCCAAGCGACGATCTGGCTCCTGGCGAGAGCGAGACGCTCCGCGCCCGCGTGATAGAGGTGGTGGAAGAGGGAACCATCACTCAGGGCGAATTCGAGCAGCCTTACCAACGCCTCAGGCTGCGCCTCACCAGTGGGGCCCTGGCCGGACGGGAGATGGAGATCGAGCACGGTCTGCTGGGCCTGACCAACCAAAGCCGGATCTTCCGCGCCGGCGACCGGGTGCTGGTCGAGCACAGCCGCACCCCAGACGGCGAGGACCTGTTTCTGGTCACCGATTATGTGCGCACCGGGCCGCTGCTATGGCTGACGCTGCTGTTCGTGGCCGCCACGCTGCTATTAAGCGGCTGGCAGGGGGTGCGATCCCTGGCCGGCATGGGGATCAGCCTGGCCGTCATCGCCGGCTTTATTGTGCCCCAGATCCTGGCCGGGCACAATCCGGTGACCATCACCATCCTCGGCTCGGTGGTGATGATGGGCGTCAGCCTGTACCTGGTCTATGGCTGGAGAGGCAAGACCCACGTGGCCGTGGCCGGGCTGTTCCTCAGCCTGATCCTGACCGGCCTGCTGGCAGCCTGGTTCGTGAACTGGACACGCCTTTCCGGGTTTGGGGCCGAGGAGGCAGGGTTTCTACAGGTGGCCGGGGCACGGTTGGACCTCCAGGGTTTGTTGCTGGCCGGCATCCTCATCGGCACACTGGGTGCGTTAGACGATGTGGTCATCAACCAGTCGTCGGCCATCTTTGAGCTGAGCAGGGCCAACCCCAGCCTGGGCTGGCAGGCCCTGTTCCGGCATGGCATGGTCATCGGGCGCGACCACATCGCGGCTATGGTCAACACCCTGCTGCTGGCCTATGCCGGGGTCGCCTTACCGCTCCTGCTCTTGCTGTCCGTCTACACCGAGCCGCTGGGCACCACGCTCAACCGCGAGATCATCGCCGAGGAGATCGTGCGCACCCTTGTGGGCAGCCTGGGGCTGCTGGCCGGGGTACCGCTGACAACTCTGATCGCCGCCCTGGTTGCCCGGCGCACATCGCCCGAGATCGATCGGACGGATGTCCAGGCCAGGTCCAAGAGGGCGATCAACGTCGAGGAAAGGCCAGAGGAATAGATTCCCATATCCGATCAGGAGATTACCCGGCGGCAAGGCTATTGGCGGGATGAGGTAGAAGCGGCTCCAATTGGGTGCAATTAAGCTGCAGCCATCTCTTGTACACACAACAATTTTTGTGGTATAATCTAGTTGTACTTGGACCGGTGTGCCAGAACAGGAGATGCGGTGATTACAGATCAGAAACAGGGAAAGGACTTGAACAGGCTGCTGCTGGACTTGATCTACCGCAGCAGCCTGGCCGCCGATCTCCAGGAAATGCTGTCTGTCTTTCTCCAGGGAGCGAACGAACTGCTGCCCGGCGATGGGGTGGCCGTCATGCGCCTGGAGGGCGATCACCTCGAGATCCTGTCTAGCCTGGGGGAAGCTGCTCCGCTGCCGGGCCTGATCCTGCCGGTCGGCCAGATGGGCGCGGCCCGCGCCGTCCTTGACAGCGGCAAAGTGCTGGTCATCGCCGATGTGCTGGAGGATGCTCGCTGGCAGCCGGTTCCGGGTGAGGGGCACATCCGCGCCTGGCTGGGTGCCCCCCTATGGGTGGAGGAACAAAGGATCGGCCTGGTGGAGTGGACGGCTCAAGAGCCGGGACGGTTCGGCGAGGAAGATCGGATCGTAGCAGGGGAGATGACCCGCCTGCTGGCCCCGATCCTCCATCAGGCCCAGAAACTGGAGGACACCCGCCTGCGCCTGCGCGAGCTGTTGAAGCCGCGTTCAGCGGTGACGCCCCGAAGCATGGACCTCAGTGTCGAGCTGCAACCAATAGTCCGCGAGGCGCTGGACCTGGCCGCTGCCCGACACGCCTTCGTCTTCCTAATGGGGGAGGGAAGCCGCCGGCTGCGCTGTGTGGCTGCTTCCGGCGAGCAACGGGACCGGTTGCACAGCGTCACGTTGCGTGGTGATGGCACCCTTGGCGGCTGGAGTGTGCCCATCTCCCAGCCATCCGACTGGCTCAGCAGCGGCCCATCTGACCGGGAGGTAATGGCCTCTTTGGGGATCGAGACAACCCTCATCCTCCCCATCCGCGTGGGCAAGGAACAGGTAGGGATGTTGGGCGTGGCCGAGCCCCGCCACGGGCGCACCTTTGGTCAGGATGCCATCCGCCTGATGACCCACCTGGCCAGCCAGGCCGCGCTGGTAGTCGAGCAGGTGTATCACGCCCGACCAGAGGCAGACCGCTATGATTACGAGCTGGTGGTCCAGTCCTCGCCGTTGGGCATTGGTGTGCTGACCGTCACCGGCGAGATCCGGGTCTGCAACCCGGCGTTGGGCGCTCTCCTCTCCCGTTCCGACTGGCGACTGGTGGGCCGCAAACTCGCCGACTTTTTGCTGCCCGCCGATGCACGTCGTCTGGAGCACGCCCTGGAGGAAGTGGCCATCAGCGGACAACGGCGGCAAGTGGATGTGCGGACCCGCTCCCTGCAGGGCGAACAGCGCCACCTGCGCCTGTCATTGGCCCTGGCCCACATCTCTGACGACGCCGGCGGCAACCTGGTGGTAGTGATGGAGGACGTCACCCCGCTCAAGATCCTGGAGCAAGAGCGGGTGGAGCACCTGCGCGAGCTGCGGGAAAAACACGCCTTGCTGCAAGAATTGGATCAGGTCAAGTCGCGATTCGTGTCCAACGTCTCTCACGAGCTGCGCACCCCCCTGGCCGTGATCAAGCTCTATGCCACGTTGGCCCGCAAAGGGCGGCCAGAAAAGCAGGCGTACTATTTGCAAACTATTGAGCAGGAAACCCACCGACTGGAGACGATGGTGGAAAATATCCTTGACCTGACCCGCATGGACCGCCATGCCCTGCGTATCCACGCCGAACTGCTATCGGTCGAAGAGCTAATCGCCCAGGTCCTGGAGGTGTACGAAGAAGCGGCCAAAAAACGGGGGATCGAGCTGCGCAATCACGTGGCAGGTGGCCTGCCCCCGCTGTGGGCCGACAAGAACCACGTCATCCAGATGTTGACCAACCTGGTGGACAATGCGCTCAAGTACACACCTCGGGGCGGACAGGTGTGGGTCGCCGCCCGTGAGATAGGCAGCGATCCGCAGCGGATGCTCGAGATCGCCGTCGGCGACACGGGCGTCGGCATCCCAGAGGATGAGCAGGAAAAGGTCTTTGATCGCTTTTTCCGAGGAAGTAACAACACCCCCGGTTCGACGGGCACAGGCCTGGGCCTGGCCATCGTCCAGGAGCTGATGGCGCAACACGGCGGCCGGGTGACACTCAAGAGCAAGGTCGGCGAAGGCAGCACCTTTGCCCTGCAATTTCCGCTATCAGCACCGGTCGGCCAGCCGGAAAACGCAAGCTGAATCGCACACCGACAGGGAGGGATCGGAACAATGACCAGCCTGAAACTGATGATCGTGGACGACCATGCCATCTTCCGCGAAGGACTGCGGGCTTTGCTTGACCTGGAGGAAGATTTTGACGTCATTGCCGAGGCCAGTCGGGGGGACGAAGCGGTGCTGCTGGCCGCCGAAGAAAAGCCGGACGTGATCCTCCTCGACCTCCACCTGCCCGACGGCAGCGGGGCCGATTTCTGCCGCGACCTGCTCAAAGCCAGCCCCAACTCCAAGGTGCTGATCCTGTCGGCTTATGACGACGACGAGGAGATCAGCGCCGCGCTCATTGCCGGCGCGTCGGGCTATGTGCTCAAGACCATCGGCGGGGAGCGGCTGGCCGACAACATCCGCTCGGTGTACGGCGGCGAGGTGCTGCTTGCCCCATCCATTGCCGCCAAGGTGGTGCAGCAGCTAAGCCGCCTCCAGCAGGAAACCAGCCGCCGCGAAGAATCGCTCCACGCCCTGACACCCCGCGAGCGGGAGGTCTTTTACCTGGCCAGCCGGGGGATGAAGAACTCTGAGATCGCCGCCGAGCTCTACCTCAGCGAAAAGACGATCAAGACCCACCTGCGCAACATCTACAACAAGCTGGACCTGACCAGCAAGGCCGACCTGCGCCTGTTCGCGGTCCGCATGGGCCTGACGCCGGACAAGAGGTCACCCTAGGACCTGGCCGGCGAGATTCTTGCTGGCACCCCTCCCAACTTGCCAGAATGCAACGATTGTGCTATACTTTATTGCAACTAGTTGCAGCAACAGCCGGGGGCAATTGGGAGGGAGGAAGGGATGAGCAATCGGACCCTCGCCTCAAGCGGATGTTAAGGTGAATAGCCCTTGGGTATTTTTGACATCTGGTCAGGTTTGATGCTAAAATGAATGTGGTGTTCTGTAGTTTACAAATCAGATCGTAATTCCAGCGGTGGTGCCCAACGGGTCGGAAACCAGGGCTGAAAGGCGAAGCCGGTGAGAGTCCGGCGCTGTCCCGCAACTGTAACCTGGCAGTGTGCTGCCAGGAAGCCAGGCCGCCCGCCACCGTCTGGCGCTTAACCACCTTCGCGAGAAAGGGGGGCGGCGTATGAGCTATTCGTGAACCGTCCCCTTGTGACTTTGTCCAAGGGGATTTCTATTTCAGCAAGTACCTGATTGCCCGACATTCTCGTCGGGCTTTTTTTTGTGCACAAAATCATCAACTTATGAAAGGAGCAGATGCCATGACGATTCGATTCAATCTACGGCGGCTGGCCTTGGGCCTTTCAGCTCTTGGCCTGGCGATGTTGTTGCTGACCCTCTGCCTGGCAGTATCCACCGATGTCGCACTGGCTCAGGGCGGGGCCAAACCGGCCACAAAAGCGCCGGCTCCAGACGGGGCATACCCCATCTATGACAGCCCGCCCATCTCTCAGGCATTGGCCTACATCGCCACCAAGCAGTTGGACAACGGTGGCATTGAAGGCTGGACGCCCGGCGTCGCCGACGAGTTCACGACCATCAAAACGGTCCTGGCTCTGGCCGCTGCCCGGCGGCCGGTGAGCGCCATGACCTCGGCCACCGGCAACACGCCGCTGGACTTTCTGGCCGGAGTGGCCATTACCTACACCCACGACCTCAGTGGCACCCTGTTGCCTGGCCGGGCGGGGATGTTAGCAGTAGCCGTCGTTGCCGGCGATGGCAACGCTTACGATTTTGGCGGAATGAACATCGTCCACGAACTGACCGGCACCTACCACGCCGCAACCGGCGCCTACAGCACCACCGCTCAGGCCGGGTTCTCCAACGGCGCAGCAGGCACCATCAACCAGTTGTGGGCCATCCTGGGATTGGCTGCGGCTCAGGAGGCGGTACCTGTCGGCGCGACCGACTTTTTGATCGGCCTCCAGGAACCAGACGGCGGTTGGGGCTGGGGATCGGGCGCCGGCGATGTGGATACCACGGCCATGGTGGTCCAGGCCCTTTTGGCCAGCGGCAACCTGGAACCGACCCATCAGAAGGTGCAGGAAGGGTTGGACTTTTTGCGGGCCACCCAGGCAGACTGGGGTGGCTGGGAGGCCTGGGGAATGCCCAGCGCCGACTCGACTGCCGCTGCGATCCAGGCCATTGTCGCCGCCGGCTACGTCCCGGCTACAGAGAGCTGGGCGCACTCGCCCAATCCCCAAACCGGGCTGGCCGGCCTGCAGGCCGCCGACGGCAGCTTTGGCGGCAACGCCCTGGGCACGGCCCACGCCATCGCCGGGTTGGCAGAAGCCCCCCTGCCCATTCCGGGACGGCTGCAACGCGCCCGCCTGGCGCTTACCTGGATGAACGAACAGCAGCAAGCCGACGGCTCGTGGCCCGGCTTTCCCGGCCCAGAAGGCGCTACCTGTGACGCCGTATTGGCCTACGCCGCAGCAGGTTATGACCCGAACACGGTCACGGCCGCGGGCAGCCCCACATCGGCCATCGAACTCCTGGCCGGCCGGGCGGCTACCTACGCCAACGGCGGCCCCGACCAGGCAGGCAAGCTGGCGGTGACAGTTGTAGCCGCCGGCCAGGACCCCCATGACTTTGGCGGTGTGGACCTTGTCCACATCCTCACCGCCACTCACTACAGCCCAACCCTGGGGGCCTTTGGCGTGCCGACCAATACCTGGCACCAGGCTTTTGCCATCCTGGGCCTGGCTGCTGCCGGTGAGACAGTGCCGGTATCGGCCACCCAGACCCTTCTCAGCCTCCAGCAACCGGACGGCGGCTGGAAGTATGACCTGTCGGACTCTCCCTGGAACACCACCACGCCCGACAGCACAGGCCTGGCCATGCAAGCCCTCATCGCCGCCGGCGTCCCCGTCAACGATGCCAGCATTGTGAACGCGCTTGGCTTTATGCGAGCTCAGCAGGATGGTCAGGGCGGCTGGGGCAACGCCAACTCGACCGCCTATGCCATGCAGGGCCTGCTGGCCGTCGGCGAAGACCTGATCGCTGGCTGGTCTGTCGGGGGGCACAGCCCCTACAATGCCCTGGCAGCTTATCAAAAGCCTGACGGCCCCTTTGTGTGGACCTGGGACTGGGCCGAGGACAACGGCCTGGCCACCTGGCAAGCAGTGCCGGCACTGTTGGGCCAGGCGATGCCCATCTACCCACCGCTGGCCCTGCCCATCGGTCAGAACCTGGCCGGCCTGGTGGTGGATTATGACAACGGCACGATTGACACAGCCTGTGTCGCCTTCCCCGAAGCCCAGATCAGCGGCCTGGACCTGCTGGACCGTTCGGGCATCCCCTACGAAGAGAGCGGCGGCTTTGTGACCAGGATCGGGGAAGTAGGCTGCCCGGCGGCCAATCCCTTCTGCGCTGCACCCTACTACTGGTCCTACTGGTGGTGGATGCCCATCACCAACACGTGGCAGTTTGCGACGACCGTGGCCGGCAACTCGGTGGTCACCAATGGCGAGATCGAAGGCTGGCGTTGGGAAGACTGGAACCTGTGGCCCGGACCGACGCCCAGCCTGACACCGACCCTGGAGGCGATCTGCAGCAAGCCCGCCCTGACCCCTTTTGAACCGGTCCGGCGCGGCCCCGACCCCGATCGCCTGGTAGCGGCACTGCCGCGCGTAGCGCGGGGCAACAGCCTGGACGTGATCATCCCCTTTGGCAGCGACCTGGACGGGGATGGCAGCGTCGCCCTGGACTATCGCGCCTTGGGGGGAACAAGCTGGATCACAGGCACAACAGTGTTCCGGGCCACCGGCTACTTTACGGCCACCATACCGGTCACGCAGGTCGCCAGCTACGAACTGCGGGCAACCTTTGACAATCCGGAGCAAGTGCAATACGGTGTCTACCTCTCCGATACGGTTATGTTGACTATTCCACTGAGTTCACACACGATCTACCTGCCCCTGATCGTCAAGGAATGATGAGGATCGGGTTCCGGCGCAGCCAACAGGCTGTGCCGGAACCCCCTTTGCCGGGAGGGCTGCCATGCGCAATAGGCCGACACACCTGATCCTTACTGTGCTGTTGGCCCTGCTTGTTGCCGGCCTCGGCCGGCCGGTTACAGACGCCCAGGGGCCGAACCAGGTCGGCCTGGTCGTGCAAAAGGGAGATGGAACCTCCCTCACCCGGTGCATCCAATTCAGCGAGCCCCAAATCAGTGGCTACGACGTACTGCTACGCTCCGGGCTCACGTTGGAGGTTTTGACCGGGGCTATGGGCGCTTTTGTCTGCGGCATCGAAGGCACCGGCTGCCCGGCCACCAACTGTATGTGCGACTATCCGCCCAACTACTGGTCCTATTGGCATCTGACAGAGGGAGGCTGGGTCTACTCGCAGATGGGCGCCAGCAGCTACATGGTCAGCCCCGGCGGTGTCGAAGGCTGGAGCTGGGGCGCGGGCAATCCGCCAGTGGTCATTCCATTGGATCAGATCTGCACGCCACCGGCGACCAATACCCCCACGCCAACGGCAACAGGGACACCAACGCCCACACCGCCCCCAACGGCAACATGGACACCGACCCCCCTGCCAACCCCAACGGCAACATGGACACCGACCCCTAACCCAACCGCAACGCCAATGCCCACCCACACCCCCACCACCGTCCTGCCGACGGCGACGCAAACGCCATCCGACACCCCTTTACCAACCACAACAATCGTGTCCATAGCAACTACAACGGGCACGCCCCAGGTAAGAGCCACAAAGGTCAGCACGAACACGCCGGCACCGCCTGCAACGGCCACGGCGACCAACCCTCCAACAGCCCTGCCGCCGACCGCCACCAAACCGGCCGAGCCGACCGACATGGCTACGCCGGTAGCCAGCCCTACACCAATGCCGCCTACACCCTCTCCGGCGCCAACGGTCACAGCCACAGGCCTGGCATCGGCCACGGCGCCGGTCGCGCAGGTCGCTGTGGCAACCCAGGTTGCTGCCTCAGAACCGCATGTGCCCCCTCAGCAAGACCAGGGGGTCTCCGGTCGAAGCAAGCCCCCCAACCTGATCACCTGGCTGAGCCTCGGCGTCGGGGTGAGTTATCTTTTCTTTGCCATTTTTGTATTTTTGCTCGGCCTTCTGTTCGTCCTTGTCAAAACAAGGCAGAGATGAGAAAAAAAGGAGATCTGTTCTATGTCACCCTCAAACAGTGTCCCCCAACTATATCCTGTGAGAACAACCCAGGATACAAACGAGACAGGCCCGGCCGGCCCGGCCTTGCGCCAGATCACCGCCGCCTGGAAAGAACTGGAAGCCCTGGAAATCAACCTGCCCGGAGGACTCGACCGCTGGCAAGCAGAAAGCCTGTTCGTCGCGCGAGAGGGGATACGCCGCGCCTGGTTAGCCCTCTCCAGCCTGGACCGTGGGTTGCGCCAAAGGGCCTGACAATCGGCCACAAAATCAGGAGCAAGGTCAATGACAGGTTATCTTCAGGTGTACACCGGCAACGGCAAAGGCAAAACAACCGCCGCCCTGGGATTGGCTATACGGGCGGCAGGGGCCGGCCTGTCGGTTCTGTTTGTCCAGTTTATCAAGGGGCAGAGATACAGCGAGATCGCCGCCCTTGAACGTTTCAGCGACAAGATCACCGTTATGCAGTATGGACGCGGGTGCTTTATTGTGCAAAAACCGACAGCCGAGGACATCGAGGCGGCAACAAGGGGGCTGGAGGCCATCCGCGAGAGCCTCAAATGTGGAAAGTATCAGTTGGTGATACTCGACGAGGCCAACATCGCCCTCTACTACAAGCTGTTCACCGTGGATGAGCTACTCAGCGCAATCCGCGAGCGCAGCCCGGAATGTGAAGTCGTGATCACCGGCCGCTATGCGCCGCGGGAACTCATTGACGCCGCCGACCTGGTTACCGAGATGAGGGAGGTCAAGCATTATTATACCAAGGGCGTCAAGGCGCGCCCTGGTATCGAAACATAAAGCCCATCCGGGCCGGCGCGATAGGGCTTGGCCGATCGCCCAAAAGCTGCCTGGCCGTCTGGTACCATGCCGTAAGCCGTAGGCGCAAAAAAATACATCCTGACATCCTCCTTTGGGGGGATGTCTTCTTTGATTCTCCTGTGCTATCATGGTCGTGGTGCAACACCGCCGGCCGCACAGGCGTTGTGCTTCGGTAAATAGCTTGACAATAGACTCTATCGGAAATAAGGATTTTGGAACCGCCAAGACGCTAAGAACGCCAAGTTTTATATTGAAATTCTTTGCGGCCTTCGCGTCTTTGCGGTGAAAAACGCTATTCTCGATAATGTCTAATGTTAGATTGGTCAGTAGCAAGCCCTCACCTCCCGGCCCCCTCTCCCAAACTTGGGAGAGGGGGTGCCCGACGCGGAGCGGAGGGCGGGGGTGAGGGCCGTCTTCAGCAAAATCTAACATAGTCAAGATGGTTCAACCGGTGAGAAAAGATCGGGTCATGAGCGAGGGCAGACAGCGGATCCAGATAATCGGCCAGAATTCCTCTTTGCTGGAAGGGGTCTATGATCTTCTCCAGTTAGCCGGTTATCAGGTAGATGTGTCATCGAGCTGGGCAGAGACCGAATATGCAATGCACCACCATGTGCCCAACCTGGTGATCGTAGACCTGTCCAGCTCTGCTTCTGAGGCTTACCGACTGTCGCAGCAGATCCGCAACACCCCCCAGTGGTCGCAGGTGCCGATCCTCTTTGTCAGCTTTTCCGGCGACGACCGCATCCGCGACCTGCAACGACTCAGCCGTAAGGCCAGAGATGGCAAGATTTTCTTTTATGCCCATACGTTGCTGAGCATGAACGGCTTGCTGGACAAGGTCAAAGCCTGCCTGGCGTGAACACCCGACCGAACCGATTGCCCTAAACCCTGACCAGCCTGGGCTTGAGGGTGGTGTAGATCCTGTCGTGCACCGGCGTTGGGACCCCTGCCTCGCGGCCGTAGCGCACCACCGTGCCGCTCAGCGCCTCCAGCTCCAGGGGGCGACCGGCCTCCAGGTCGGCCAGCAGCGAGGGCTTGGTCGGGGGAGCAAACCCCTCGGTCAGCCGCAAGGTGCTCTCTATCATGTCGGCGGGCAGGGCCACGCCCCGCGCCCGGCCTACCGCCTCCACCTCGCGCAGGGCGTCCAGATAGAGCTGCCGGGTTTCGGGCGTGGCCAAAACCGGGCCAATGGGCAGGCGGGTCAGGGCACACACACCGCCAATAGAGGCGATAAAGACAAACTTTTCCCAGAGGGCCACCTCCACCGCCGAGGTGATCACCACTTCGATGCCGCAGGCCTCCAGCACATCGCGGATGCGTTCGACGCGAGGGGTAATAGCGCCGCTCCGCTCGCCAAAGGTGATACGCCGCAACGGGCTCACCTGGCGGATAACCCCCGGCGCGGCGATGGAGGCCGAGATGTGGGTCAGGCCGGCCAGGATGGGATCGTCGCCGAGCACGGCTGCCAGCCGCTCGGCGGCGTCCAGGCCGTTGAGCAGGGGCAACACGGCCGTCCCTGGGCCAACCAGGGGCTGCGCCGCTGCGGCTGCCGCCTCCAGATCATAGCTTTTGACCGTCACCAGCACCAGGTCCACCGGGCCAACAGTTGCCGGATCGTCGGTGGCCTGCGCCGGGCGGACCTCAAAATCGCCGTGGACGCTCTCTACCCGCAGGCCATGCTCGCGGATGGCCGCCAGATGCGCGCCACGGGCGATGAACGTTACGTCGTTGCCGCTGCGGGCCAGCAGGCCGCCGTAATACCCCCCGACACCGCCGGCCCCCAGGATGGCGACTTTCATCCCATCACCCTCCAGGGAGACTCGCTGTGCGCAGGAAACGCCCCCGCCCTGCTGCCCCAATGAACTCGCCATCTCGGACAATGACCTCCCCCCGCGACAGGACCGTCACCGGCCAGCCCTGCACCTCCCAGCCCTCGTAAGGGGTATAATCCACGTTGTGGTGCAACGTCTGGCACGACAGCGTGGCCCGCCGATCCGGGTCGAACATCACTACATCGGCGTCGGCCCCCACGGCGAGCGTCCCCTTGCGCGGGGCCAATCCAAACCGCCGGGCCGGTTCGGTGCAGCAGACCTCCACCCAACGTTGGGGGGAAAGCCGCCCCGCCCGCACGCCGTAGGTATAGAGCAGCGCCAGCCGGGTCTCGATGCCTGGTGCGCCGCCGGGGATGCGCGAGAAATCGTGCAGGCCGCGCGTTTTTTGCGTCTCGAAGAAAAAGGGGCAGTGGTCGGTGGCGACGGTGTCTACCTCACCCGCCGCCAGCCCGGCCCACAACGCCTCCCGATCGGCCCCGGTGCGTAGGGGTGGCGACATGACGAACTTGGCCCCCTCAAAGCCTGGGCGAGAGTAGTCGGCTTCGTCCAGGAGAAGGTATTGGGGGCAGGTCTCGACCCACACCCTCTGACCGTGAGCCCGCGCCCGGCGCACCTCCTCCAGCCCCACGGCGCACGACAGGTGAGCCACCACCAGCGCCGTGCCGGTGACGCGGGCCAGGGCCAACAGGCGGCCAACCGCCTCGGCCTCCATCCAGGCAGGTCGGGTCAGGGGGTGGTTCTCCGGGCCGGTGCGGCCCTCGGCCAGTGCCCGGGCGATGAGGTAAGCGATGGCGTGGTGGTTCTCGGCGTGGACCAACGCCCGCCCGCCGTGCTGCCGCAGCGCGGCCAGCGCCCGCAGCAGGCCACCATCGTCCAGGCACAGCCCCTCATAGGCCATGTATAGCTTGAAGCTAGAGACGCCGGCTGCCACGCAGGCCGACACCTGGGCCAGCGTCTCATCGTCGGCGCGGGCAAGGGTCATGTGCAGCCCATAGTCTACCACCACCCGGCCATCGGCTTCGGCGCGACGGGCAGCCAGGGCTTCCAGGAGGTCTTGGCCCGGCCTGGGCTCGACAAAATCGAGCACCGTCGTCGTTCCGCCGCAGGCAGCGGCCACCGTTCCGCTGTAGAAATCGTCACTGGAGGCGAATTCGCCCACCGGCATCTGCAAGTGGACATGCTCATCCACCGCGCCGGGCAAGACCAGCATCCCGGCAGCGTCAATCGTCTCACAGCCGGCCAGGCCCACTCCGACCGCTGCGATCTGGCCGCCGAGGATGCCCAAATCGGCCCGCACCGTGGCCTCGGCGGTGACCAGAGTCCCATTGGCAATGACCCGATCGAACATGGTTGTATCCTCCTGCGCTGGATACTATAGCGCACAATAGGCTGGCTGTCAACCAGACCGCTGAGGAGCGCATGATATACCACCATCACCTTCCATTCAGTGCGATGCCAACATTTCTGGGGGATAGTTGACTGTCGCAGGAATCTGTGATAAACTGATCTTGAAGCAAGGGCACGATCATTGTCCTCGCATCACCAGGCCTCAAGCAACGGCCGCGATGGCAAGAGCGGCCATGGCGATGTGCATCACCACACAAGGTAGAGGAGGACAGAATGTACAAAAAGCTCTTTGCCCTCGGATGGACCCTCAGCCTGGGTGGCCTGATCCTCATTCTCCTGCTGCTGTTGACCGGGCAGACCGGCCTTGCTCAGCCGTCCGAGTGGACCGTTTGCCCGGCCGGACCGCCCACGTGCGACTATGCCCTCATCCAAGACGCCGTAGACGCCGCCAACCCTGGCGATGTTGTCCAAGTCGCCGGCGGCGTCTATACTGACGTACATGGCCGACCCTCCCCGCCCGGCTACAATGGCTCCTCGGTCATCACCCAGGTGGTCTACCTGAGCAAGACGCTCACCATCCAGGGCGGTTACACCGTCACGAACTGGACCGACCCCGATCCCATCGCCCACCCCACCACGCTGGACGCCCAGGGCCAGGGGCGGGTGCTGGTCATCACTGGCGGCGCCGCGCCTACGGTGGCCGGCCTGCGGCTGACGGGCGGCGACGCAACCCAGGCCGGTGCCGACCCCTACGGCCATAACCGTGGCGGCGGGCTCTACGTTTTGAGCGCCGCAGCGGAAATCCGGGATTGCCTCTTCCACGACAACATGGCCGACTCGGGCGGGGGCATCTATACCTACAACAGCTATCTCACGATGCGCGACAGCACCTTGACCGGCAATGCGGCTCCATTCTTTGGCGGTGGGATGCTGATGGTCGAGGGGACCGGCCGGCTGGAGGATACTCTCTTTTTCTCCAACACAGCCGGCATGGGGGCAGGAGCCTACTTTGGCTCCGAGGCGATCACCCTGACGAACAATGTCTTTCTGTCCAACACCGCGCAATACGAAGGTGGGGGTCTGATCGTCGAGATCTATGGCGGGCACTCGGAGCTGGTGGGGAACTATGTGGCCGGGAACCAGGCTCACTTTAACGGAGGTGGGCTGTACTTTGGGGAGGAGGTGCGGGCCAGGATGGGCCTGCCGCCCTTGCCCCACAAGGGGACGGGCCTTGGCCAACGGCTCCTCTTTGCCGGCAACGTCATTGCCCACAACTGGACGCAGGGCCATGGCGGAGGGGTCTACATGGGCGGCGACGGCGGCGCGGCCGAGCTGGTGGGGAACATGGTGCAAGACAACATAGCCAGCGGCGACGGCGGAGGGATCTATCTGGACTATAGCGCCGAACCGACGCCGATCCTCAGCAACACCGTGACAGCGAATGTGGCCGGCAGGAACGGGGGCGGCATCTACCTGGGGGCCACGACTGCGACGGTTCGCGGCAATGTCTTCCGGGATAACCTGGCCGGGGGCGACGGTGGCGGCGGGTATGGGCAGGGAACCTGGAGCGACAATACCTTTGCGGGCAACAGGGCTGTGGGCCGCGGCGGAGGGGTGTCCGGCGGTGGCACCCTGGTGACCAACCTCATCACTGCCAACGAGGCCGCCTGTGGCGGCGGACTGGCTCTGGTGCAAAGCAACGCGGTCGTGCAGTCCAACATCATCGCTTCCAACGAGGCCGATAGCGGCGGTGGATTGTGCCTGGAAGACCACAGCGATGCCATCCTCGTCAACAACTGGATCGTGGACAACCGTGCCTCATCTGATGGAAGCGGGCTGCTCGTGACCGATTCCCGGCCTCGCCTGGCGCACAACACCATCGCCGGCAACGCCGGCTACAACGGCCTCTACGTCCGGAGCCAAACGGAATACAGGAGCACGGTGGTCCTGACCGACACGATCCTGGTGGGTCACACGGTGGGGCTCATCGC
>FWWM01005920.1_pt1 | contig 26135 bp, 21 predicted proteins | sample 2228351 | NCBI WGS metagenome assembly FWWM01 (sample SAMEA103939774, study PRJEB20133) | metagenome
AGCGGTGCAGATCGCCCCGGACCATCAGCTCCTTGATGAGGAGACCCGCCATGATGGTCTTCCCGGCCCCCGGGTCATCGGCGAGCAGGAACCGCAGCGGCTGGCGGGGCAGCATCTCGCCGTAAACCGCGGTGATCTGGTGGGGCAGCGGCTCGATGATCGACGTGTGGACGGCCAGCAGCGGATCGAACAGGTAGGCCAGGCTGATGCGACGGGCCTCGGAGGCGAGGCGGAACTGCGCGCCGTCGCCGTCGAAACTGAACGGCGTCCCTTGGGTCACGATCTCGAGCGTGGGCTCGCGGTCCCGGTAGAGGAGTTCGCTCGCCGGGCGGCCCGTGGCGTCCTTGTACGTGACCTCCACCACGGTCGAGCCGTGCCACTTGACATCCACGATGGTCACGAGCCGGTCGGGCAGGATGCCTTTGACCGCGGCGCCTCGGGTCAGGTCTTCCAGGCGGGCCATGGGGCTACCTCTTCCTCCTCTTCATGGCCGGCTCCCGACCTGCCTGCCCCGATGACTGCGGCGCAGGTAGGCGCGGCGCCGTCGGGCCTGGTTTCTCGGTCGGGGCAGGGCTGCCGGAACCGTCTCCTCCGTGCGCCTGGACCCACTCGTTCACCTCAGAAAGCTTGAATGGAAGGAGCCGGCCTACCCGGTGAGCCGGAAAGCCCTCGTAGCCGATCCACCGGTAGATGGACTCCTCGGCCACCCGGAGGTGGGCAGCCACGTCTTCGACGCCGACCCAGCTTTCTTCAGGTGCCATTCTCGAACCCACCTCGTTCGGATGAAGATCGCCCTTGTGCATCCACTAGATTTCACGAGAATGTACGAAAGTTACCGAGCCTTTGTCAAAGAAGCGTTCGTGCTGCCCGGCAACCCTGCCGGAGAAAGGCCGGTGAGCGTGCGACGGGCCTGGCGGAGTGCGGTTAGGCGTTGAGCACGGCGCGGACCTTCCTGGCCCGACGCGACGTCATGTGGCGGTGCACCCAGGGGCGGTTCGAGAGCGATCCGCCCTTGTTGCCGACCGGTTCCTACGGGCCGACGTGCGTCGCAGTGCAGGCGTCGGCGGCTGTAATCGTTCTCGGGCTCTTGGGCTGCCGGAGCGGAAGAAAGAGACAGGGCGCGGTGTATCCGCGGCGTCTGACGCGTGGAATCTGAGATTTGAGATCTCCAATTTGAGATCTCAGATCCTGATGAGCCCTGCCAATAGCCCGTAGGACTGCCGTAATACAGCTCCAGACCGGGGGCTTGGCAGAGGCTCTTTAAAGTCTCTCAATTAGGACCGTGGAGCGACCGTGTCATGTCCAGAGCATCTGAGGTCTCAGATGCTGCATGCATGGACGGCCTAAGATTGCCGCACTTATCCTGGCCCGTGCCGGGTGGCGTCTGACTCCTGGGATCTGAGATCTCAAATTTGAGATCTCAGATCCTTAGAAGCCCTGCCAATAGCCCCTAGATCGCTGACAAACGGGGCCATTTCGAGTTGTGGCAGAGTTTAATAAGCGTGGCAAGAAAGTGGCGTCGCACGCGTTCCCGGTTGCTCGGGCAGCCCAAACGCTTTGGAGGTGGTGGCACGTTCTGCCGGGGGGCGAGGCAGGCTGGATTTGATCAATATGCGCCCTACACTATTAGTGGGAATAAGGATTTTCGGCGCCGGTGCGACCGCGGGCATGAGTTGGCTACAGACCGCCTTTGAGCTGCTTGCTACTGAAGAGGGCTGGCGCTATGCACCGAATGGCCCGCTGGCGTGCGAGCCGGTTGCGTTGGCCGCGTTGGCCCTCGCAGGTCACGGCCGTTACGATCAGGCACGTCCGGCTTGCGAGTGGCTGGTGCGACAGCAGGGCAAGGATGGTTCCGTCGGTGTGCTGGCCGGTCAGGCTGCACCAGCCTGGCCCACCGGCTGGGCGATTTTGGCATGGCAGGCCTGGGAGAACGCAACGCAAGAGCAGCCGTTTCGACAGCCGATCGATCGTGCCGTGGCGTTTCTTCTGGAGTGGCGGGGCAAGGCACTGCCCCGTACGCCCGAGATGGGGCACAACACCTTGCTGGTGGGCTGGCCGTGGGTAGAAAACACGCATTCTTGGAGCGAGCCCACGGCTGTGAACGTTTTGGCGCTGCGTGCAGTGGGTCGGGGGGACCATCCGCGCGTGCAAGAGGGGGTGGCTTTGCTGGTCGATCGGCTGTTGGAGCGCGGCGGATGCAACTATGGCAACACGGTGGTCCTAGGGCAAGAGCTGCGCCCGCATGTCCAGCCCACGGGCATGGTGCTGTTGGCGTTGGCGAAGCGGGGCCTAACGGATCCGCGCATTGCGGCGACGGTGAAATGGTTGAGTTCCGCGGTGCACGAGCGGTTGGCGGCGGGGCCGTTGGCTTGCGCGCTTATCGGCCTGGCGGCGCACGAGAGGTTGCCGCGTGGCTGGGAAAGTTGGTTGCACGGGGCTGCTGAGCGAGTGATGGCCCGGCCATGGGGCCGGCAGGCTCTGCCTCTGTTGGCCATGGCTTCGCTGGGCGAACGCTGCCCGCTGGTCACATTATTGAATGGGGCGGTATGAGCCAAGATGCATGTCGCTACCGTCAGGGTGGCATAGACCGCCGGGCCGTGCTGGTGGGGGCATGTGCCACCGTAGCGGCAGGGGCGGCAGTAATCCCTTGGCTGCAAGCCCGTGGCAGCAAGGTACCGGTGTTTTTGGCGCGGAATCAGCGCTACGACGGCCCGCTCGAGCGGACGATTCGCGACGGGCTATTGGCCACCGGTTTTGAGCCGCAGGGCATCCGGGGCAAGCGGGTGCTGCTCAAGCCCAACATGGTGGAGCCTTCTCGGCTGGCACCTCACATGACGACTCATCCGGCCGTGCTGCTGGCGACGGCCGAGGTTTTCCGCCGCTGGGGCGCAAGCGTGGTCGTGGGAGAGGCCCCGGGCCACGTGAGAGATACCGAGCTGGCGCTGGAGGAATCTGGCCTTGGCGAGGCGCTCGCCTCGGCCAAGCTGGAGTTTGCCGATCTCAACTACGACGATGTGGTATGGGTCGAGAACCACAGCCGCATTTCGCCGCTGCGCGGCTTGTATCTGCCGAAGACCGTGGCCGAGGCGGATCTAGTGGTAAGCCTGCCGAAGCTGAAGACGCACCACTGGGTCGGGGTAACGCTCTCTCTGAAGAACCTATACGGCACGTTGCCGGGCATCATGTATGGCTGGCCCAAGAATGTGCTGCACCATGCGGGGATTCCGGAGACGGTGATCGACATCAACGCCTCTCTGCCGCCTACGGTGGCCGTGGTGGATGGGATCGTGGGCATGGAGGGAGATGGTCCCATCATGGGCACGCCCAAGCCCATGGGGCTGATAGCGGTAGGCACCAACCTCACGGCGCTCGATGCCACGTGTACGCGGGTGATGGGCTTCAATCCGCAGGCCGTTCGCTACCTGGAGCTGGCGCGGGGGCGATTGGGCCCGATTGACGACAGCACGATTGCGCAGCGCGGCGAGCGCTGGCAAGCGTTGCGGTCTGAGTTCCAGATTCTAGACAGAGATCATCTGCGGCCGTTGAAGACCGAGGAGCCGGGGGTGCTCACTTCGTAGCATGCCAGGGGCAGGTCATGTCGGCAGGAAAGCCGTGACTCGCCGCGCCCGCATTGCGCGCTGGCCCGGCGCATCGCGTAGGACAACGAAGGCGGCTGCGTCTCTGCCAGGACCTCGCCTTACTCAAGCCGGTACAGCCGGCGTGCGTTCTCGGCAAACAGCTTGCGCTGGTCCGCGGCGCCGCGATGGCGCACGATCGCGCGCAGAGACTCGACCCATTCGCGCAGGCTGGCTGCCAACGTGCAAACGGGCCAATCGCTGCCGAACACCACTCGATCGGGCCCGAAACAATCGAGCGTGTGATTGATGATCGGCGCCAGGTTCTCGATCGACCAACGCCCCTCTGTGCCCGAGGCGATGATGCCCGAGATCTTAGCCGACACGTGCTCACGTTCTGCCAGGTGCGCCAGATCTCGGCGCCAGGGGTCGAGATCTTTCTCCAGCACGCTGGCGTTGCCGCAGTGGTCGAGCACAAAGCGGGTATCTGGGCAGAGATCCACGAGCTTGGCGGCATCAGCCAGTTCGGCCGGGCGAGTGCAGAGTTCGAAGTGCCATCCTACGTCTCCCAACATGCGGATGCCGCGAACAAAGGGGCGTTGGGTCATGTAGCCCGGGGGGGTGGCGGGCGTGTGCAGTACTTGCCGCAGGCCGCGGATGTAGGGGTTATCACGGTGGCGGCGCAGGTAGGCGGCAAAGCTGTCATCGGCCGGTCGGCCCGAAACCACCATGGCGGCGAGCGGTCCCTGCTGTTCGCAGAGGGCGGAGATATACTCGATCTCGGCAGACTGTTGGTCGGGCCGCACATCGACCTCCATGTAGACGCACTGCTGGATATTCAGGCCGGCGGCGGCGGCCTGAAAGTCTTCCAGCAGGTACGAGCGGTTGAGCGGGCTGGTCTGGTCGATCCAGGGCAGCTCGAAGCGCTGGAGATCCCAGAGGTGCAGGTGCGTATCGACGAGCGCGGGGCGACCGTCTGTTTCAGCCTCGTGCGCCGGCAGCCAAGGGGCGGGCAGGGCTGCGGCCGATCCGACGATGGCGGCGGCAGAGCGGCCCAGGAAGCTGCGCCGCGAGCGCAGAGTGCCGGATCCCGGCACCAAGGCACACGCCGCCTCGGCCGGGGCGGGGAGCCCGGTGCGGTGCCTGGAGACGTGTTGCATGTTCGTGCCTTCTTTCTGCCGGAGAAGGGGGCCGGCTTAAGTGATCTGGTAGACGAACTGGTTCTGAGAGTCGGCCGTAACGTGCACCTTCTGGATGGCGCGGCCCTCGGCCATGCGGGTGAGGAACTCGCGAGACACTTCGGGGAGTAGGGTGCGGGTGAGGATATGGTCGACGTTGCGGGCGCCGCTTTCCACCTCGGTGCAGCGTGCGGCGATCGCCTGCACCAGCGCGTCGTCGTAGGAGAACTCGGCGCGATGGTTTTCTGCGAGGCGGGCGCCGATGCGGTTGAGCTGCAAGCGGATGATTTGGCGCATCACGTCGTCGCTGAGGGGGAAGTAGGGAACGACGGTCAAGCGGCCCAGGAAGGCGGGTTTGAAGACCTTCAGCAGCGTGGGCCGCAGCGCCTCGGCCAAGCCGATGGCATCTGGGCGGGTTTCCGGGTCGGCGCAGAGCTTCATGATCTCATCGGTACCCACGTTCGAAGTGAGCAGGATCACGGTGTTCTTGAAGTCGATCTCCCGCCCCTCGGCGTCTTCCAGCACGCCCTTGTCGAATACCTGGAAGAAGAGTTCCAGCACATCCGGGTGCGCCTTTTCGACCTCGTCAAGCAATACGACGCTGTAGGGCTTGCGGCGCACGGCCTCGGTGAGTACGCCTCCCTCTCCGTATCCCACGTAGCCGGGCGGAGAACCCTTGAGGCCCGAGACGGTATGGGCTTCTTGGTATTCAGACATGTTGATGACCACCATGTTCCGCTCGCCGCCGTACAAAAGGTCGGCCAGGGTGATGGCGGTTTCGGTCTTGCCCACGCCGCTGGGTCCCACCAACAAGAAGACGCCCACCGGCCGCCGCGGGTCGACCAGGTTGGCGCGTGCCGTACGAATCCGCTGCGCGATGGCTTCCAGCGCATGAGATTGGCCCACGATCCGCTCTTCCATCTTCTCCTTGAGCGTGAGCACGGTGCGAATCTCATCGACGAGCATCTTGCCGACGGGGATGCCGGTCCAGCCGGAGACCACCTCGGCGATCGTCTGGCTGTCCACGCAGACTTGCATCAGGGGGCGTTCTCCTTGGACCTGCTTGAGTTCTGCGTTCAGCCGCTCCAGCTCGGCCCGCAGGTTGCCGAGTTCGGCGGTGGAGAGCAGGTGCGATGCGGGGGCATGGGCCTGTGCAGCCGTCGGGTTGCTGCTGGCAGCGGCCGTCTGGCTGCCCACGGCGGCAGGCTGGCTGGAGGTTGGCTGGCCAGGTGAGGGCTGGCTGGAAGACTGCTGTGGCTGGGCGGCAGCAGCCTCCGCTTCGGCATGGGCTTCTAACTTGGCGCGCAGCTCGCGGATCTGATGGACCAGAGAGGCCTCGCGTTGCCAGCGATCTTCGAGCGCTGCCAACTCGGCCTCGGCGGCGGATTTGGCGGCGGTGAGTTCCGCGATCCGCTCCTGGTGTGGGGCGCCCAGGGCGGCCTCGCGCGTGAGCACTCCAAGCTGCACGCGGAGGCTGTCGATCTGCCGGCGGAGATCTTCGATTGGGGCAGGCGTGGCGCCTTGGCCGATCGCCACGCGAGCACAAGCCGTATCGAGCAGGCTTACCGACTTATCCGGGAGCTGGCGGCCAGTAATATAGCGATGAGACAGGCGCACGGCGTCTTGAATCGCTTCATCCAGCACCCGCAGGCCGTGGTGCTTTTCTAGCGTGGCGGCCAGCCCGCGCATCATGATCGTCGCCACCTCTTCGCTCGGCTCCTCGACCTTGATCACCTGAAAGCGGCGCGCCAGGGCCGCATCTTTCTCAAAGTACTTCTTGTACTCGCTCCACGTCGTGGCCGCGATGGTGCGCAGCTCACCGCGCGCCAGCGCCGGCTTCAACAGGTTGGCCGCATCTCCCTGGCCCGCCTGGCCGCCCGCGCCGATCAGGGTATGCGCCTCATCGATGAACAGAATCACCGGCTGGGGCGAAGCCTTCACCTCTTGGATCACGCTCTTGAGGCGGTTCTCGAATTCGCCCTTCACACCGGCCCCCGCTTGCAGCAAACCGAGATCCAACACGCGAAGCGACACATTGCGCAGCGGCGCCGGCACGTCGCCGGCTGCGATCCGCAGTGCGAAACCCTCGACGACCGCGGTTTTACCCACCCCCGCTTCGCCCGTGAGGATGGGATTGTTTTGACGGCGGCGCGTGAGAATGTCGATCACCTGGCGGATCTCGAAGTCGCGCCCCAGCACGGGGTCGATCTGTCCTTGCCGGGCGCGCAGGGTGAGGTCGGTGGTGAACTGGTCCAGGGCAGGTGTCTTGCCGGCAGGCGCGGCCGCGACAGCGCCATCGGCCGAGACGGCCGCTTCCTCCTCGCTGCTGCCGGCGCTCACGTCGCGCAAGTCGCGGGCCAGCGCGTCCGCAGAGATTCGCTCCAGGTCGGGGACGCTGTCGCGGATCAGCCGGGCGAAGTCAGGCCGCGCCACCAGCGCCAGCAGCAGGTGCCCGCTGCGCACGCTGGGGGCCGAGAACTCGATCGACGCCAGCAGCCAGGCCTCGCGCACCAGATCCACCACCATTTCGGCCAGGGCGGGACTGCGGGCGTTGCCCGTCTTCATGCGGTCGATGGCGCGCGTCAGGTCGCGCGTCACCCTCGCACTGTCGATCTCGAAGTGCCGCAGCAGCCGTTGCAGGTCGGTATCAGAAAACTCCAACAACTTCAACAGCCAGTGCTCCACTTCGACGAAGTAGTTGCTCCGAGAGAGGCACAGGCCCGCGGCACTCTCCAGCGCGGAGCGCGTGGTATGGTTGAGCCGAGAAATGAGCGACTTGAGATTACGTTGCACGGCAAGGCTCCTTGCAGCAGGCAGTAGGTATCCGAACACGTGCGCCCTGCGGCGCCGTGCGACTACCCATCTTGGGAAGAGAAGACGGCGTCTGCAACATCGTTTTCAAAGGAGACATTGTGCACCCAGGCATCCCAGCCCAGGCGGACTCCGCCGGCTGATGCCCGCGGCAGCTCGCACCCCGGCACATCAGGGCCGCGCAGCACGAGCTGCACGTCGAAATCGAACTCCTTACCCACATACAGGCGCGTGAGTTGCACCAGGGGCTTGAAGGCCGGCCCGCTGGGCACAAATGTGCGAAACTGGGCATAGCTCAACGGCCCAACACGCAGGCGAAACTTGCTCTGCCTCTCCCAGACGCGGGAGCCGGCGACCGCCCCTTGCCCCAGGCCCCCCGCGCCTTGGCCGGGGCCCTCTCTGCGGCTGCCGTTGTACCCCAACTGCGTTTGATGCTCCTCTTCCAAGAGCAGCCATTGGCCGCAGAACTGCACGACCTTGACCGGCACGCCAAAATAGTCTTCCAATAGGCACTCCAGGCCGATCGCCGATCGATGGCGCTGTGCAAACAACCCGGCGTAGAAGCGGAGCGTGTCATCGGCGATGTCGTGGCGCGGCGCGAGGCGGCGGCGCTCGCCCGTGCGGTAGCGGAGTGCGGGGGTGCCCAGCCCGATCAGGTCGAGCAGCATCTGCCCCGCCACATCGAACCGCTGCCGCTCTTCGAGCACGAACCAGCGCCAGCGCTCCGGGCCGGCCGCGCGCTGCTGCCGGCCCTGGATCTCTGCCAACTCGTAGCCGATCCAGGGCTGGTACTTCTCCCACGCCCGGTAGAACAAGCTGATCAGCCTGTGGTGGAACAGATCCAGAAAATCGCGCAGCGTGTAGTCGCGCCGCCGCATGCGGTCGAGGATGAACTGCGCGTAGTGGTCGGGCAGCGGTGCGGGAGAGGCTCCTGCCAAGGAGAGAAAGTTGCACACGAGTTCCGGGGGCCGCCCTGGCTTGCCAGCCAGCAGTTCGTACAGGGCGCTGGCAGGCATTTCCAGGGTGATCCGACCGCGGAAGCGGCAGATCTCCTGGTCCGGATCCGCATCCCGGCCCACCGGCTCGCGCTCGGGAAACAACCGCAACAGTACGCGTACCGCTTGAAAGAACTCGAACCGGTACGCCTCGTCAAACAGCACCTCCGCCACGGAGTCCCGCGGCATATCCGGCGCAGTTCGCAGTTCCGCCTCGGCCGTACTCATAGCAAGGTTTGCTCCCCCGCCCGAAACGGAAACCGCTCCAGCACCCGGTTGCCCTGCTTGACGCGCGCTACCAACCGCGTCACCGAGTTGATCGAGGCGTACAGGCCCAGGAACCGATCCAGCACGCAGGCAAACAGGTACATTCCCGTACCCACGTATTTCTCCTCGTCCAGCTCGACCTCTACCTCCACCCCCCGGCAGAAGCCCAACGCCGTGCCGTCCGAGATCGGCGCCACCGTACGGCGGCTGGAAACGCGCACAATCCCCTCCACGTGCTGGCTCGCCACGCGATTCTCCGGCGGCGCATATAGCCTGAGAATCTCGCGCAGCGCGTCGGCACCGTCTTCGTCGTCGGTGATCGAAAGGTGATTGAGCGCCAGGTGCGAGATCAGCCGCCACCGCGCTTCATGCAGGGGCACGCGGATGCTGGCCGTGGGCGGCACCAGCGGCACGATCCGCCGCAGGGGGGCTTGCCCCAGCAGTTCGAAGTCCCAGGCTTCGCCGCCGCCCATGTGCAGGCGTGCGGGCAGCTCCCGGTTGGTGCAGGTGGCTTTGACGTATAGTACGTCCGTGGGCGGTTTGCGCGGGTTGAAGCTCAGGTCGACCAGCGAGAGCGAAACGTTCGTGCCCGGATCGTCTCTGAGCAGGCTGGGGCGGCGGTGAGCGAGCCAATAGGTTTGCTGCTGGTGGTTGCTGCCGTGGCGCAGGGCGTAGAGCGGATAATAGGGCACAGTTTCGCCTGTTTGGCGGTTGATCGACTCGACCGAGTCGATCGAGTAGACCTCCATACCCTGGGGGTAGGCGTCGTAGGGCTGGATGTCGTATGCGGTGCGCAACTGTTTGACGTCAACAGGGCTGGCGGTTTGGGAGAAGAGGTTGACGACGGGCGTGCAGCCCAGGCGGAAGGTCTCAGCGGTGACGCGAGGCTCCGGCGGGGGCTCGGCACGGTTCAGGTAGAGCTGCAACTCCACGCGGTCGCCAAACGCCTGGCGGCGCAGCACTTCCAGACCCGCGACGTCGAAGAAGAGGAACTTCCGCGGGAAGGCAAAATACTCGGTGAGCAGGCGGTAGCCGAGGAAAGAGCGATGGCTGTAGGGGAGCAGCCCCTCGTCGCGATCGAAGCCGACTGGCTGAATGGCGCCCTTGGCCAGCCAGACGCGCGGGCCAACGCTGTTGGGCGACTGCCAGGCCACGCGCACTACGTGGCGGAACACCAGTTCGTAGAGCTTGAAGGCCAAGGCCGCATCGCCGCTGATGTAGAACCGCAGGCGATCGAGTTCCAGGTCTGTCAGCTTCATGCCCTCCACCACGCGCAGTTCGATCCGCAGCAGTGCTTTGGCCTCCGCCAGGTCGCTGGCCGGAAACGGCTCCGTGGCGAAGGGGGGCGTCTCGTAGCGTGCCCGAACTACCTCCAGCGGCCACAGGGTCACCGGATAGGCCGTACGGAAATGGCACCGCAATCCTCCCGTGCCGGCCACGGGACGCGACTGCAACTGGCTGCCGCGCGCCAGCTTAAAGCCTTGAGGGAGCTGGCAGCGCACAGGATCGACATCGAACTGCACCATCGCCAGGGATGGGACTGGAGCGAGATAGTGCGGGTACAAGGTGTGAAGCAGCGCCTCGGTGATCTCTGGAAACTCGTCCTCGATCTTGGCACGGATGCGTGCTGTCAAGAAGGCGAACGACTCGATGAGCCGTTCGACGAGCGGATCTTTTGATTCGCCGGTCTCGTCGTTGACGAGCAGGCGTGCCGCGATGGCGGGCCGCTCGCGTGCAAACTCCGCGGCTAGCCGCCGGATGTACCGCAGCTCGTCTTCGTACAACAGGTCGAGGGGCCGCGCCAACTTAGGTTTCCTCCACGCGACACTGCCGCTGTTCCGGATCGACCTGCGAGGCGAAACGCACGCTCTCTAGGTAGGGCTCGACGCCGACCACGCCTTCGATCGACAACTTCAACGTGCGATGCTGCTCGTCTGGCACCTCGTCCAGTCGCACATACACGTTCTGGATTCGCGGTTCAAAACGGCGAATGCACTGTTCGACCCGCCAGCGAAAGTCTTCCTGTTGCTCGTGCGTGCCTAAGTTCAGGGTCGAGAAGTCTGCCAGGCCGTAGGCCAACACCGATTCGGCGATCTCTGGGAACTCTTCGGCCAGGTTGGCCTCGGGACGCGAAGGACGTGTGTTGAGCAAGTTCTCCAGATCGCGGCGGATCGACTGGGTCAGATCCCGCCATGTGGTCCAGCGCTCGGCACGCGGCCGGTCCAGACCGTCGGCGGTCTCGTCCACGAGTCTATCGAGCAAGGGGCGGACCAGAGCCGTTTGTTCGGGGAGCTGGGGCATGAGTCGTTTGTCAGAGGCATTGCGGGACGCGGTGCAAGCACCCCACGGCCGCCGCGGGCCAATTTGCTGTCGCGTCGGCGGACCGGCTGGGAAGGCCAAGCCGCCGGGGCCATTGCAATACCCACATGCCACTTAGCCGGCGCGCGGCCCGAATGCCACCTCGCGGCAGTCCAATAATCCTACCATGCTATCGCCCGCAAGCAGAGTGTGCCCGCCCATGCCGAGCGTGATCCCGCCCTCCAAAGTCCGCCAATCGGTCATTTTTCCCAGCCGCAGCCGATCGTCTTCGAGCGTGTGCGTTCCGGGATAGAGCACCGGCGTGTACCCGCTGCGGTGAGAACCATCGACAAGCTCCAGCCGCACGGCGGCCCAGATCAGGTCGCGAGCCCGCTCGGGCTTGAGCACCTGCAACGCCCGCACCTGCTCCAGTGGCAGCCAGATGTAATCTCGTTGGATGATCAGTTCCAGAACGGGTGACAAAAGGTCGTCGCCGTCGCGCACGTCTTCCCAGGCCTGGCCGTTAATAACGGCGTGCAGGGGCGCTCGCTCCTCCTCGGCCTGCTCGAGTTGCTGCCGGCAAGCGGTATGCTCTCCCCGTGCCAGGAGGGCGCATGCCTGCACGTACCGGCCCATATAGGGGGGCGGGTCGAGCAGGAATTGGGGTGCCAGCCCCTCTGCGAACACACGGCGGCGAATCCGCTCTGCATGCAGGATGTTGCGATACACCTGTACGGCCCACTCGGCGTCGCTGGTCTGCGTGGCCAGCGCGTCGAGCTGCTTGTCGGCCCGGTCAAGTTCGCCGGCAAACGCTAACAGCTCGAACAGAAAGGTGCGGCGTCCGGCATCGCCTGGCCGGGCACGCACGGCCTCTGTTTGGGCCGCGAGCGCACCTTTCAAGTCGCCCGCTCGGAACATCTCTTCTGGGGTCATAGCACGCCTCGGCAGCAGATCCAACGTCCTGCGCAGGCGCACGACTGGCCGCGCCGCCCGCTACCGCAATATAGATCGTGCCCCGCGGCGCCGCAAGAAAACGAACGCGGCCGAGGCGCCATGCCTGGCACCCCGGCCGCTGTGAGGCCAACCGACAACTCGGGCACGGTTGCGCCTTAGACCTTCGTGTTGGTCTTCAGGTTCCAACCGGCGGGCACGGCCGCATCCAACGTCCCATCGGCCTTCTGGGGGCTGTACTCCATCTTGATCTGGGTGAAGTTCAAGCTCACCTGGTCCATGGGGATCAAGTCGGAGCCGGTGCTGCCGCCCGTCTGGTAGGAGGAGACCAGCAAGCCGTCAAACGTGATCTTCAGAAACTCCTGCTGCTCCTTGCCAGCCTTGCGGCAGGTGAGGACCGCCTGCTTGATGTGCCGGCCCTCGGCGCAGGCGAGCATCAGCTCCGGAGATGCCTTGCTCATTTTCGTCACGAAGTGGAAGTCCTGCATCTGGACCTTGCCTGCCCCGCCGCCGCCGCCGTCTGCGTGCGTACCCGCGTTGGACTCGCCCCAGCTCCAGCTCTCGAGCTGGATCTCATCCTTGTGTTTGGCGTCCAGGGATTCGCCCTTGATGCCATCGATCTTGAGGAAATAGTCCACAGTTGACATGTCGATAGGTCTCCTTGTATCAGGAAGTTCAGGTACCGCCTGTCGAATCAGCCAGGCGCCCTTGCACCTGTGCCGCAGGTCGTCTTGTTACTTGAATTGTCGAGCCCTGCCCGCCAAAGTTGCCGGAATTCCGGCCAGAACCCATGGCCTAAAAAAGGCCGCCCGCTCCGCAAGCAGAGGAGAGCATGCCCCCTCCACGACCACGCTGGTGCTCACCAATCCCTCCCTCGCGTGCGCTGCGCGCCAGCCTAACTGCCATGCCGTGCCGATTGCCGATCTGCCCGGCCGCCTCTCCATGCCCATGCGCAGAGAACAACCAAACGACGCAAGCCGGGCCGGCCTTCGCCACTTCGCGCAATTTCCCCAGCTTCCGCTTCACTTCGCTCCTCCTCCGCTCCATGTGCCTACCTTGCCAGTCTCTTGATCTCGTCAAGCGTCAACACGGTATGCCCCATCGGCAGGTCCGTATATAGCGTGATCGTCTTCTTGCCGTAGAGCCTAGCCAGGTCGCCAACCCTGTCCCTTCGCACCTTGTCGTTTGTGTTGCCATAGTTGTAAACGTAGCCCTCGATGCAGATTCCCACGTGCTTCTTCCGCATCGATCCCATCGTCCCGTCTGCCTTGATGTTGCCCGGCAAAGTGTAATAGACCAGGCAACCCAGCGGATTTGCCTCGTCGATGTCCGCACAGAAGTTGAAGATGTCGTTCACGCGGACGAGCGCCCCGGCCGTGGGGTTCTTCTTCCCCGCGTAAACCATGCCAGCGCATGTCAGCCCGTTGGCCACCGAACTATTTAGCTTCAACACATGGCCCACAAAGTGGGCACAGTGGTTGTGATCATCGCCGACCGTTCCGAACTTCAATGGGCAGATCTGCTCGATGCTCAGCCCCACGAACGTATCGAGAAGTGCCGTACTCAGACTAGCCATGGGCCTGACCTCCGCCAGAGATGGGGGCACAGGTGGCGATGCTCCCTGAGACGGAGCAGGGAGCAATGCCGCGCGGTACGCCCGCAGGGGATGCATCTGCTATTGTCGGACCGAAGCGGCAAAAGTTGCCTGAATTCGCTAGAGTCGATTCGCGGGCGGGTGACTTGTTTCTCTTGGCACGAGGGGTCGCAGCAGCGCAGCACGTGGGGGGCGTGTGTGGCGGCGGGGCGCATGGGCGGGCCGCATGCGGCTGAAACTCGGCGGTCCTGCCGCATCGAGCCTCTGGACAAGCGGAGTAGGGCATTGGCGGGCAGAGCGCTGCTGCCATGCATCCGCTTTCCGCTTGCCCAGAGGCGTAGCGCGAGCCTGCTGCCGGGACCTGTCGCTTCGAGTTCAGGCCGCCAGCAGGGTTAGGCACCACGGGCGAGGCGCAGGGGCGCGACTAACCGCGTGCGCTTTGCGGCAGGTTGGCGACCAGGCTGAACGTGGCGGTGAGGCCTTCGAACTGGTAGTGGGGCCGGAGGTACGCCTTGGCCCGGTACCAGCCGGGGCGGCCAGGAACCTCTTCCACGTCGATGCGGGCTTCTCGCAGCGGTCGCTGTGCGCGCATTTCTTGCCCGGCGCTTTCGGGGTTGGGCAGCACGTAGTTGAGGATCCACTGATTCAGCCAGCGCTCGCAGTCGCTGCGTTCCATGAAGGCGCCGATCTTGTCGCGTGCCATCACCTTGAGGTAGTGGGCGAAGCGCGAGACGCAGAGCATGTACTGCAAGCCTGTGGAGAGCCGCTCGTTGGCGTTGGCTTCGTCGGTGCTGTAGAGCTGTGGCTTGCGGACCGACTGGGTGCCGAAGAAGGCGGCCACGTCTGCATGCTTCTTGTGGCAGAGGGGGATGAAGCCGAGGTTGGCCAATTCGTTCTCGCGGCGGTCGGTGATGGCGATTTCGGTGGGGCACTTGACGGCGATATCGCCGTCGTCGGTGGGGAAGGTGTGGGTGGGCAGGCCTTCCACGAGGCCGCCCCCCTCGACGCCACGAATGGCTGCCAGCCAGCCGCTGCGGTCGAAGGCATCGGTGATGCGGGCGCCCAGGGCGTAAGCGGCGTTACCCCAGAGGTACTTGTTGTGATGTTTGCCGTCGACGTCTTCGACGAAGTTGAAGCGTTCCACGGGCACGGTGTTGGGCCCGTAGGGCAGGCGCATGAGGACGTGGGGCAGCGTGAGGCCCACGTAGCGAGAATCTTCGCTCTTGCGGAAGGCGTCCCACTTGATGTACTCGGGGTTGGCCGTGGGATCGAAGATCTTGGCCAGGTCGCGCGGGCCGGCGAGTTCGGTGAAGTCGTCCAACCCGAACAGCTCGGGGCTGGCTGCCGAGATGAAGGGGGCGTGCGCCTGGGCGGCCACGGCGGCGACGCGTTGCAAGAGGGCCATATCCTGCGGATGCTTGCCGAACTCGTAGTCGCCGATCAAGCAGCCGAAGGGCTGGCCGCCGAACACGCCGTACTCTTCTTCGTAGACCTTTTTGAACAAGGCGCTCTGGTCGAACTCCACGGCCCGCTCCAGATCGTTGAGCAGGTCCTTCTTGGAGACGTTGAGCATCTTGATCTTGAGCATCGTGCCTGTGTTGGACTTGTCGACCAGGTAGAACAGGCCGCGCCAGCTCGCTTCGAGTTTTTGGAACTCGGGGTGGTGCAGAATTTCGTTGAGCTGCGCGCTGAGCAAGCGGTCGATCTCCGCGATCCACATGGTGATGGTGCGCTCGGCATCCTTGCTCACGGCGCGGTGTCCGGTCACCAGCTCTTTGATAAAGGTGCGCAGGATCGACTTGTTGCGCTCCAGCTCCTCTGCGGTGCGCTTCTTGAAGCCCTTGATGGCCGTTTGCTCAACGACCTGGTCCAATAGCGAGACTTCAGCCGCTTCTGCCGGGGCGGCAGCGGCTTGCTTCTGTTCTCCCGTACTCATAATCTTGAATCTCCTGGCGAGTTGTGTATGGGAAGCGAAGGACTAGCCTTCCTGGGTGCCGCCGGCCTGCTCGCCGGGTGCAAGTTCCTTAGCCAGCCGCTCGCGCAGCTCGGTATTTTGGATGATCTCGTTCAGGGCGTCCACGCCTCGATCGTTGCCATCCAGCCGGCTGAGCAGGGCCTGGAGCTGATCGCGCGTGTCTAACAGTTGCCGCAGCGGCTCAACCTGTTGCACGACCCGCTCGGGCGAAAAATCGTCGAGGTGCTCGAACTTGAGCTGCACCTTGAGCTGCGCATCGGGGTCGCCCGAGAGCTTGTCTGCCACGTTGAAGGCCAGCCGGGGGGCGCATCCCTTGAGCACCGTGTGGAAATTGTCTCGGTCGATGGTCACGAACTTCCGCTCCTTGAGGGGTGGCAGCGGCTCCTCCGGTTTGCCGGAGAAGTCTCCCAGCACGCCCACCACGAAGGGGAGTTCCACCATCTTCATGGCGTCTCCGATGTACACTTCATACTCCAACTGCACGCGCGGGGCGCGTGTGCGGGCAATCCGCTTCTGGCTGCTTTCAGCACCCATGGCACTCGGCTCGCTTTCTACTCATGGTCATCAGGTTTGCACATTGCCGGCCGCGCGGCCGGCTCCCTTTTGATTATCCGTCCGCCACCTAGCTTTGGTCTGCACCGGTTTCGTTCACGCCCAGCATCTCGTAGGCCTGGGCCCGCGCATTGGCGTCGCGCACGATTTCTCTTAGCAACTGGTCGAAGGGCAGGTCCTTCCACGAGAGGATTTTCTGCAACAAGAGGGGCACGGGGCTGTGCCGGTCGTGGGTCCGCAGGTAGCGGGCCACCTCCTCCAGGCGGCGGTAGGCATCTTCGCGGCTGGCACATGCTCTGCACCAGGTTATCGTCAACCTGTTGCAGAATGCCTACCGCTATGCGGGTCAAGGCAAGTTCGTCCGCCTGGCCGTCCGCCTCGGACTCCGGGGCTGGCACATCAAACACGCCCTTTTCGCGTGCAATGCCGCGCAGGGCCGCCTCGACCTCTTCCATAGCCTGGCGCAATGCGCTCACGCCCGGCGAGCGTGAACCCAGCCGCTCGTGCATGGCGCGATTGAGTGCGTCGATCGCCTCTAGCGCGGCCTTTACATCCTGGTAGGTGGCTGCTACCACGTCCGCCTCCGCGTCCGACACAGCCTGGGCAAAGATCTTGGCCCGCTCTTCCGCCCCGCTCACCCGCTCCAGATAAGTAGACTCGTCTTCCCCTGCGCGTCGCTGCGGCCGCATGCCCCGCTTGCGAAAGTTGAGGCTCATCCGCTCTTCGCCAGCAGAAGGCACCAAGGGCAGCTCGTGCAGCAGGTTCGGCAACAACAGGCCGCTGTCTTTCGTGACCAGGGCCTCTAGCGGTGCCGCACGCATCTCCTGCGTGTCGGACTCGCTTTCCGGGTCCAGCGGGTAGAGCCCGTCCCAAAACTGCTCCAACAGCCGCCGCAAAAGCGCCAGGCCGGAGGCAAGACCCGCAAACCCATCCTGGCTCGCCAGCGCACGCGCCAGCCACGCGGCGATGCGCAGGTCCTTTGTGCGTCGCGCCAGCATATCCTCGGCGCGCTGGATCACAACCCGCCAATCCGCCTGGATCCTGTTATGAGATTCGTCTTCAATTAGCCCCTGCTCGCAGCGCAGGCAATGCTGAAATGCCGACTGCACGGCATCGAAGGCGGTATCGTACCGCAGGTCTTCGCCGCACGGCTGCTCGTCGCTGATCGGCGCCAAGAGCGCCTCGATGTCGGGAAGATGCTGGCAACCAGTGGCCAATGGCCGTTCCTCCTCAAGATGCCATGCTCGCTGCCCTGGGGGCGCCAAGCGCAACGCTCCGGCCCGGGGCTGTCCACCTGGGCTGCGACCGGCATCGAAATCGCCTTCTTCGGTAATATAAAGGAGCCTGCAACAAAGTAAAGCGAAAGTCAATCGGCCAGGTTGCGGCGGCGGAGTGCGCGGGCCAGGCTTTCCAGGCTGCGTGCATGCAGCCGGCTCGCCCAAGCCTTGCTCACTCCGATGCGTTCTCCGGCCTCTTGGAGCGTAAGCCCCTCGAAATACGCACCGCGAATCAGGTTGGCCGCCTCCGGCGGAAGCTGGTCCACGAGCTGGCGCAGCACCACGCGCATCTCCTCACCGATCGCCAGCTCGCTGGGCTGCTCCGCGTGCGGATCGACGAGCTGAGACTCGTCCAGACCCCCATCCTGGGAGTTGCTGGTGAGGTAAGCCATGGCCAATTGCTGGCTCACGCGCTCCAGCCAGCGCGCCTCTTCGCCCAGGTCGCCGCTCGTCGGCAGCTCCCCCGCCTCGGCCGCCAAGACTTCGTTCGCTCGTTGCTCGAACCGCAGGCGGCGAAACCGCGCCCGGCTAAACCACGACATCTTCGAGATGCCGTCGTAAATCGCTCCGCGGATGCGGTAGTAGGCGAACGTACTGAACTTGCCGCCCCGTTCCGGGTCGAAGTCCCGCGCTGCCTCAGCCAGGCCAATCTGGCCATAAGCCACCAGGTCGTCCACGTCGATGTGGTGGGCCATTCTGGCGTGAATCTGCCAAGCCAGATTGCGCACGAGTCCCTGGCAGCTCTCGATCAGTTGCTCGCGAGTGGCCTGGGCTTGAGTGGTCATGGAAGTTCGTTGCACAACTCTGCCCAGAGGTTGGCCAGCCGTTCGTGGGCCGGCGCGTCTTCGTAGAGCGTACGGGCCACGTCGGCCACCATCTTCCGCCAGCCGTCTTGATCTGCAAACAGGTGCTGGTAGGTATCGGCCAGGACGGCCTCTACCATGGCTACAGTCACGGGTTCGAGAGAAAAGGGGCAGCCGGCATGGCGGCTGGCCACGGCCCGCAGCGCATCTAGGCAGGTAGGCGCCGAGCCGTTCGCCGCCAGTGCAGCCAGTGTCTGCTCCAACACAACGTCCAACAACCGCCGTGTGGAAGGCTCCCCTGGGCGGGAAGATTCGGCATCTCCGCTCGTAGGTTGGGCTTCCCAGCGCGACCCAGGTGTGGACGGCCTCGGTGCGGCAGATAAATCTTCATAGCGCTGTGGTTGTTGTCGTTCGGGTTGCTTTGTCAAGGGCGACTCCGAAAGTGCGCGATGTTCGGCGAGTTTGAACGGATCTACCGAAAGCGCTGGTTAGGGCGACATGCGTCCCTCTCCAACGCAGCGCGAGGGCGGCCGATCTGTTACGCGCCGCCCAAGAAGGAGCATGCAACCCCACGCTCATTAGCATAGCGCACGCTGCCCCAATCCACAACCTGCGCCATGAGCCAGGCAGGGCTGCACCGCAGGGCGCTGCCCGCCCTATACATGCGTTGCCGCCTCCGACCCTGAAGTCCCGGCCAAGGGCGTTACGCGGCGGGACGCTGCCCGTCGGACGGCCCTTCTGCCTCGACTCAGCCAGCGTACGCCGCAACGTGTTTTTGCAATTTCTCGCGCAGCGCGTCAGCCGTAAATGGCTTGATGAGATAGTCCGTCACCCCCGCGGAGATCGCTTGCATGACGCGGTCCCGTTCCGCTTCTGTCGTGACCATCATGATTGGCACCGCAGCATCTTGTGCCCGGATGGCCTGCACCACCTCCAGCCCCGTCTTACCAGGCATATTCCAATCTGTCAGTACCAGGTCGAAACTCCCCGGCTTGAACATGCTGACGGCCTCGGTACCGTCGGCAGCCTCGGCTACGTCGTTAGCGCCGACTGCCGCCAGCGCCCGCAGGATGATCTTCCGCATGGTGCTCGAATCGTCGGCAACCAGCACACGCATGCTCATCGTTCTTGATCCTCCCATCGCCGGGGAGAGCACTGCTGGAGAAGCCTGCCTGGCAGCACGCAGCATGCACAGCCCCGCCATTCCAGCACCTACTTTGCCAGATTCCATCGCCGCGACGGCACAGAATCTGCCCTCTTCTGCACGACGGCGCCAGAAGCATAGCTCTTGCCTACTGACCGTCAAACGGCTGCCTTTTGGGCAGTGATGCAAGCGTAACCGGCCGTCGAAGGGCCGGGTCGCCGGCACATTCGGCCGAATCAGAAAACTCGACTCATGTTATCCAGCCTGTTGGCCGATAGATTGAGTTGAATGGCCAGCGTCGTGTGGGCACCTCGCTCGCCGCAACAGGCGGGCCGAGAAAGGCAAATGCGCTGCGCCGCACCGCGATCGCGCCAAGTAACATTGCCCATGACCGGGCCTCGCGATGGACCGCGTTTCCCCGGCCCGCGGCCCAACGCGCCACTTTCTGCGGCCGACGTTGCCGCATGGGGGAACAGCCATGCTCGTAATCATCAGCGACCTGCACCTCACAGATGGCACCTGTGGGGCGAGCATCTCTCCCGGAGCGTTCGAGATCTTTGCCGACCGCCTTCAAGACCTGGCCGTGGCGGCAGGTTGGCGGACCACTGGGCGCTATCAGCCCATCGAGAGGCTCGACCTGGTCCTGCTGGGCGACGTTCTGGACGTGATCCGCTCCAGCCGTTGGTCACAGACCGACGTACGACCCTGGAGCGGCCAGGAACCCAGGCTGTGCGAGACCGTCACGCAGATTGCCGGCGAGATCCTGCGACACAACGAGGCAGCCCTGGCTGTGCTCCGACAGCTTGCCTCGCCCGGCGGACTGTGCGTCCCCGGGGCAGCGCAGCACCGGCCCGATCCGCACTCGCAAGTGCCCGTCGCCGTTCATATCCACTACATGGTCGGCAACCACGATTGGTTCCTCCACCTGCCAGGGCCGGGCTACGCCCGCCTGCGTCAGCTTGTGGCCCAGGGCATGGGCCTCGTCAACCGCCCCGAACAGCCCTTCCCCCACGAACCAGCAGAAAGCGGCGCTGTACTGGAAGTACTCCGCAGGCACAAAGTCTTTGCACGCCACGCAGACATCTACGACCCCTTCAATTACGAGGGAGACCGCAACCAAAGCAGCCTGGGCGATGCCATCGTGATCGAGCTGCTCAACCAGTTCGCCCAGGAGGTTGCCCGGGAAATGGGAGACGACCTGCCAGAAGCCGCCGTGCTCGGCCTGCGCGAGCTGGACAATGTGCGGCCGACTCTGCTGGTACCCGTGTGGATCGATGGCTTGCTGGAGCGGACCTGCCCCCTCGCTTCCCTCCGCCGGCAGGTCAAGCTGATCTGGGATCGGTTGGCCGACCGCTTCTTGCAGTTGCCCTTCGTGCGTGCCCACGACACCTGGAATCCTGCCGACATGGTCGATGGTCTGGAACGCTTGCTCAAGTTCAGCAAGCGGATCAGCATTGGTTGGGCGGCGGGCATCGTCCGCTGGATGGCCAACCTGCGAGGGCAGCCGGAAGAGTCTTACCATCGGCACGCGTTGGGCGAGCAAGACTTCCGCAATCGGCGGGCCCGCTACATCGTCTACGGACACACCCACTACCCAGAAAGCGTGCCGCTCGACGCCAGCTTCGCCGATGCCGCAGTGCTCAACCAGGTTTATTTCAACGCCGGTACGTGGCGGCGCGTTCACCGGCAAACGGTGCTGGCACCCTCGGAACATGAGTTCATTGCCAGCGACATGATGACCTACCTCGCCTTCTTCCACGCAGACGAGCGCAAGGGCCGGCCCTACGAGACCTGGTGTGGTACGCTGGGAATCAGTCCGCACGAAGCACCCTATCACCGTTTAGACTCGGGCCGCCATGCCAGTCCCGCTGCTGCTGCACCAGCCATACCAGCCCGGCCCCCCCACTTCTCCGTACCACCTGCTGGCGGCGCCGTCGTGCCCCGCCGCCGAGTCTGACGAGGGGCGTGCACGCCTGGCCCGCGTGGGCGCGATCCTCCGCGCCGCGCACGTGGACACCATCTACCTGTTACACGGCACCTTCGCCGGCTACGATGCCCTCGGTGCCCTCGTCCAGCTTGAACGCTGGCTGCCGCGAGCCCATCGCGCACTTGCCCGGCAGTTCAAGGCACTCGTCGATCGCTTGCAGGGAGAGCGGGCGAACTACACGGCCCAGTACGCCTTGCTCTTGGAACGGCAACTCGCCGCCGGCGGCTCGCCGATCAAGGTGCACAGATTCCTCTGGTCGAGCGGCAATTACCACCTCGCCCGCGCCGACGCCGCCGTGCGCCTGCTCGACGAACTGGCGTCCGCCCCGCACGCTGAGCACGCCCGAGTCTTGCTCTGGGGGCACAGCCACGGCGGCAACGTGCTCGCTCTCCTCACCCAATTGCTCAGCGGCGACCCCCAACGCCTGGCTGCCTTCTTCAACGCCTGCGAGCCGTACTACCGCAACCCGCTCACAGGCCGCGTAGATAATCTCGCCTGGCAGCGCGTACGAAAACTCTTGTTGCCCGACGCGCATCCGCCGCCCGACGACGCCCTCGACCCTCGCCAAACGCAATCCAACCCACCGCCCGCGCAGCGGCCGGACCCTGCCAGGCTCGACATCGTGACCCTGGGAACCCCCGTGCGCTATGGCTGGCAGCCGCGAGGATATGGGCGGTTGTTGCACTTCGTTTACCACCGCCCCACACCCGAACGCGAACCGTGGCGGGCAGCATGGCCCCCCACGCTGGCCGATGTTCAATCGGCCGCTGGCGGAGACTACATACAGCATTTCGGCATCGCCGGCACCAACACGCCCCCCTCCTGCGTTCAGCCTCGACTTTGGCTGGCCGAGAGACGCCTCAACCGCTTGCTGCAACCTCATCTGCGTGCCCGCGACCTGCCCGCGCGCCTGGCGCTGGGTGTGCGCGTCCACAATGCCGGCACGACGTTGCTCGTCGATTACGGCCCGGAGACGAGGCCCATCTCCCAACATCTGGCCGGGCACGCCGTGTATACAGAGCAGGCCTGGATGGTCTTCCATGCGGAAGAGATCGCACACCGCTTCTATGCCCAGCAAAGCGTCCCGCGGGGAGGACCGGCCCTCTAGGCTAGGTTGCCCACACGCCACGAGGGTATAAGGGCTCGCGCGCTGTTTGCGGGTAGGGCTTCGGTACACTTGCACGGGTTAGCCAGGTTGGCGTCCGCGGTGCGGCGGCGTGAGGCGCACAGGGTGCAAGGACCGTTGCGCCTCGTTGAGCACTGTGATGCGGCGCAAGGCTGCGCGCGCGTGCTTGGAGATTCGTAATGCAAGCGTCCCCGCTTGCTCAGGCAGGCCAAACACGTCCGGCACTTCTGCACAGTCCAGAACGCCTGTGCCACCGCTCCGTAGAGCAAGCGTCCCCGCTTGCTCAGGCAGGCCAAACACGTCCGGCACTTCTGCACAGTCCAGAACGCCTGTGCCACCGAATGACGGGCAATAGGCTTCTCATCCCTTGCATGGCCATCCATCCTGGCAGGGCTATTGAACGCAATGGGCATCGCTTATCCGCGCCACATGCCCACGATGGCGCGGAGCGAACCTAGGCTAACCGGCAGCCTTGGGGCGATCAATCGCTAGAGTGCGCACGCCGCCTGTACGCCCGGGAAAGCTGCGTTGGATGGATGCCACCACCCGGCCAGAACGCTGTTTGCAGCCTTACCCGCGTGCGTGTGCTGCAATTTCGAGCTGCCAAACGCACGCCCTTTAACCGAGCGCCTGGCCTTGGGCCGCAGAACGTGCGTAAAGATAGAGGCGATGCATGTTACTCGGGCTTTGAAGCCCGACCCACGCTCTGCGCCCCCCTTGTCGAGTTGGCAAGCGTAACCCGCGCAAGGGGGGCGCGGCCGAAGATCAGTGTGGCTGGTATGCACCGCTACAAGCAGCGCAAGAAGGCCACAAGGTCTTCTTTTTCTTGCTGGTCCAGCCTGAGTTCCAAGATCAGGTTGAAGAACTCGACTGTGTCTTCGAGCGTGAGCAGGCGGCCGTCGTGCAAGTAGGGGGGGCTGTCTTTGATGCCGCGCAGCGGGAACGTCTTGATCGGGCCATCGGCCGAGGCCGTACGGCCATTGATCTCCTGCGGCTCATAGAACCGCTCCACGCGCAGATTGTGCATGAGGTTGTCTGTGTAATACGGAGCGGGATGGCACGTGCCGCACTGGGCCTTGCCAAAGAAGAGCGCCTCGCCGCGCAGCTCCGCTTCAGTGGCCAACCGCGGGTCGAGCCTGCCCAGCACGTTCAGCTTGGGAGCCGGAGGAAAATCCAACAGTGCCTGGAACTCCGCCATGAAATGCACCTGGCTGCCGCGCTCCAGGATCGTCACGCCCTTGCGTTGAGCCGAAACCGGATCGCCGTCGAAATACGCCGCGCGCTGCTCGAACTCGGTAAAGTCTTCGATCGAACGCAGCGCACGCTGCGAGCCAAACAAGCGCTGCACATTCACACCGCGTAACGAAGGCGTATCGATGCGATGCCGGAACGCCTGCGGCCGAATGTCGCCCACCAGATGCGTGGCGGCGTTCGTGTGCCCATTGACGTGGCAATCGAAGCAGGTCACTCCCCGGTGCGGCTGCTCGCTGCGGCGGTCGTCCGTGGCATTGAATTGCTGCTGGGCCATGGGCACGAGCAGCAACCGCAAGCCTTCAAGCTGCTTGGGGTTGAGTATGTCTTTGAACAGCTCGTAGTAGTTCTCCAGCGTCACCAGCTTGCCCTGCGAGACGTCTCCTAGGTCCGGCCGGGTGGTCAGGTAGATGGGAGGCGGAAACTCGGGCAGCAAATGATCGGGTAGGTCGTAGTCGAGGTCGAAGCGCGTCAGGTCCCTCTCTTCTTGCCGCTTGATCTCGTCGATGTGGAACTTGGGAAACAGCATCCCGCCCTCGGCGTGGTTGGGGTGCGGCAATGGCATGAACCCAGCAGGAAATAGCCCTCGCTTCTTGATCTCTTCAGGACCCAGCGCCGCCAGATCTTCCCATGTCGTCCCCTGCGGCAGCTTGGTGCGCGGCCCCTGCTGCACCGGCTTGCCGCGAGACATGGTGACCCCCGCAGCCGGCCGGTCGCTCAGGTCGTAACGTGCGGCCAACAGCGATGCGTGCTTCTTCATCACCCCTTTCTTGGCGGCCTTCATCCGCTCCATGGCTGCCGTGAACTCGCTCCCCTGGCCGCCGGCCTGGCCGCCACGGGACTGTACACCCTCCTGGCCGGCGACCATTCGCCACACGGCCAAACCTACCAACACGGCCAGCGACGCGCGCCAGAAAACGGCGGCCGGCATGATGCACTTCGTCTGCATGATGCTTCTCCTGCTCTTGATGGATCGTGGGATATGCACGGGAAACCTCTCCACATCCGTTGCAACCTGATTTCTAGCAGCCTAAGATCGATAAGTGAAATACATTATTCCTATCAGATGGATAGGTGCAGATTATGGAACTCCACCAGCTCCGCTACTTCGTGGCAGTGGCGCAGACCGGCAGCTTCAGCCGCGCCGCAGAGCAATGCCACGTGTCGCAGCCCGCGCTCAGCCAGCAGATCCAAAAATTGGAACGCAGCCTGGGGCACCGCCTGTTCAACCGGCTGGGCAAGCGGGCTGCACTCAGCGAAGCCGGCAAAGTCCTGCTCCAACAGGCACGGCAGATCCTTACCATGCTGGAAAACGCCGAACGCCAGGTGAAAGACTTCGACCAGCTTGCACATGGCCAGCTCGCCGTGGGTGCCATTCCCACCGTTGCTCCCTATGTGCTGCCCGATGTGCTTCAGACATACGTGCGGCGCTTTCCACAGGTCGAGCTGCTCATTCACGAGGATCTCACCGCGCACCTTGTGGAAGCTGTGGGTATAGGGGAACTCGATTTGGCCCTCGTGGCCCTGCCCATCGCCGATCCTCGCCTAGTATGCGAGGCCCTGTTTACCGAACCGCTGCTTTTGGCACTGCCCAAGCAGCATCGACTGGCCGCGCGGCGGCGGATTTCTCTAGACGACGTGCGGTCTGAGCGGTTCATCGTGCTCGACGAAATGCACTGCCTGGGCGAACAGATGCTAGCCATCTGCCGCCAAGAGGGCTGCCACCGCATCGGCTGCCGCAGCTCCCAACTCTCTACCGTGCAGGCGCTGATAGCACTCGGACAAGGCATCTCTCTGCTGCCCGATATGGCCCGGGCCGCAGACCGCCATCAGCGCATCGTCTATCGTCCCCTTGCAACCGGCTGCATCGAACGCACCGTAGCCGCCATCTGGCATCGCGACCGCTATCACGGCGCAGCCGCCGTACAGTTTCTGGCACTGCTCAAAGAATGGGGCGAAAAAAGAACAAAACAGCAGGCGGCAAGCATCCACCCGCCGTAAGGTCTGCTGCGCTCGCTAATACCACACGCGGCCCATCCGCGGCGCGACCTTCCGAGCCGCGACCGTAAGGGAGCGGCCCTGCGGAGCCGAGCCCCTCGGAGCCGCGACCGTGAGGGAGCGGCCCTGCGGAGCCGAGCCCCTCGGAGCCGCGACCGTAAGGGAGCGGCGCATCGAGCAACGGCGCGCGGCACAATGGGCTACCTTGGAGCTACGACCATAAGGGAGCGGCCCTGCGGAACCGAGCCTCTCGGAGCCGCGACCGTGAGGGAGCGGCCCCAACCCCTCTGCTGCCCGTGGCAGCGCCGCTCCTTGCCCCTCGAGCACATACTCACAGGCGCGATGAAGTGCTT
>FWWM01005926.1_pt1 | contig 26126 bp, 34 predicted proteins | sample 2228351 | NCBI WGS metagenome assembly FWWM01 (sample SAMEA103939774, study PRJEB20133) | metagenome
CGTTTCTTGGGTTATAATATAGGTTAATCATGAAGGACAGGGTAAGCATAATCATAGTCTACGGGGATGGAAGGAAACCCATCAGATTGAGTTTTAGAAAAGTTTACCTGAAAGTCTTTGCAGTTTTAGCCATCCTGTCCCTTTTCTCTTACCTTTCCAACATACTATTAATAAAACACGCAGTAGATTTAAGAGGACGGGTAGCGCTTTTGGAGGAGAGTGTAGTCCTTAGAGAAAAGCAGCTGTTCCGTAAAGAACACACGAATAACCTGTTGAAAGCCAAGATAAACACCTTAGAAGGTAAGCTAAAGGTTGTAGAATCCTATCTCGTAAAGCGAGGTGTACTGCAAAAGAGCGCGGTGGGCGGTCTGTCTGCGAGGGGACCAGAGGATACGGTAAAGCTTTTGGACAGCTACATAAAACGCGCAGAGAAGGTGGAGAAGGTCCTCAATTTCATCCCGTTGGGCTACCCCGCTTATGGTGAAATAACCTCGCACTTCGGTTGGAGGAAAAACCCTTTCGGTAAGGGCTACGAGTTTCATACCGGTATGGACATAAAGGTCCCCTACGGGCATCCGGTAAGGGCAACCGCAAACGGTGTGGTAGAGTATGTGGGAAGGCTCGGTGGGTATGGCATAGTGGTGGTTTTGGACCATGGAAACGGCTACAAGACTTTATACGGGCATCTTTCTAAAGCGGAGGTGAGCGCGAGTAGCAGGGTAAGTGCCGGTGCGGTCATCGGAAGGGCTGGCAATACGGGAAGAAGCACAGGTTCGCACGTCCACTACGAGGTTATGAAAGGTAGCGTCTCCGTAGACCCTAAGGATTACTTAAGTTTGGAGGCGGAGTGATATGTTCGGCGGGAAAAGGCAGAGTCAGGGTCAGAGCCAGGACATAATAGTGCTTCTCGGTGAGGGTTGTGAGCTTGAGGGAAACTTCAGGATTGGAGATGGTATGGGTCGTATTGATGGAACGGTAAAGGGTTCTGTTGTGGGTTCTGGCGGTCTCATCGTAGGGGAGAAGGGCTTGATAAAGGGGGATGTCAGCGTTTCATCCCTCCATTTGTACGGGACGATTGAGGGAAACGTGGTATGCAAGGAGCTCTACATATACTCCTCCGGGAAGATGCTGGGTGATGTAAAGACGGAGAGTATAAGCATAGAGAAGGGCGGAAGGTTAAACGGAAAGTGTATCATGGAGGATAGGGAGTCTTTATAATTCTAAATCATGGATGCCTTGCTGTTGGTCCTCTTCTCATACCTTTTGGGTTCTGTGCTTTTTGGTGATTGGATAGCCAGGTCCAAGGGAGTGGATTTAAGGTCGGTGGGTAGCGGAAACGTGGGAGCTACCAACGTGGGAAGGGCTCTGGGTAAAAAGTATGCGGTGCTCGTGTTCTTCCTTGACATGTTTAAGGGTCTTTTCCCTATGCTCCTCGCACGCCTTTACTTCGGTCTTGATACATGGACTACCTTCTTCGTCGGGCTCTTTGCGGTTTTGGGGCACACATACTCAGTTTTTAGCTCCTTCAAGGGTGGCAAGGGTGTGGCTACCTCCTTTGGCGTTCTCTTGGGCGTAAGCCCTCTGATAGCGCTTCTTACTCTCCTTTTTTGGTTCTTCGTGTTTAAGCTCAAGGGCTATGTCTCTCTGGCTTCCCTTTCTTCTTTAGCCTTTGCGTCCTTGCTTTTGCTTCTTTCTGGGCTTCCATTTAAAGTCTTCCTTATGGCACTGGCTATAAGCCTTCTGGTGGCTTACAAACACAGGGACAACATAAGCAGGTTGATTCAGGGTAAAGAGCTGAGTTTTAAAGGCTGATGGTCATCCTTCTTGTCTTTAACCTTTTGCTGACAGTTTTCAGAATCCTTTACGTGCTTTACTACCCCTTGGACCTCTCTCCGGAAGAAGCCCAGTATTGGGACTGGTCGAGGGATTTGGACCTTAGCTACTACTCCAAACCGCCCATGGTAGCTTACCTGAACTTTGTAAGCACGAGCCTTTTGGGAAACACGGAGCTTGCGGTCAGGATAACACCCATCCTCCTGTCCTTCCTTCTGTCTCTGCTGACCTACGCCTTCGTAAAGAGAGTCTTTGACGAAAAGACCGCTCTAATATCCGCCACACTGCCCCAGCTAAGCGTGGGCTTTGCCATAAACTCCCTGCTCATGACCACCGATGCACCCTTTGTGTTCTTCTGGTCCCTTTCGGTTATGTGTATATACCTTGCAGTGGAGAGAAACAGCCCCAAACTTTGGCTACTTGCGGGAGCTTTGGCTGGTCTTGCCTTCCTCTCCAAGTATCCTGCGGTCTTCCTCTTACCCTTGACGCTCCTTTACCTGCTTCTAACAAAAAGGGAACTATTGAAGGACAAAAAGCCTTATCTTTCCCTTATCCCCTCAACCCTACTTGTCCTACCTGTGCTTTACTGGAACTATAAGCATGACTTTGTATCCTTCAAACACGTCTCCACGTTGGCTGTAAAGGACCAAAGCCTTCTAAACCTGCACTCCTTCCTTGAGTATCTGGGAGGACAGGCGCTACTTCTCTCGGTAATACCCTTTTTCCTGCTCCTCTACGCTTGGTATAAAAGCATAAAGGATAGAAAACTGCTCTTCTTTACGGTGTATTCTTTCTTTCCCTTTTTGTTCTTCCTTGTGTTATCCTTGAGGAAGGAGGTATATGCCAACTGGTCCGGCTTTGCCTACTTCACGGGCTTTATCCTCGTGTCCGTCTTAATCTCTAAAAGAACATGGATTGCAACCGCATCCTACATGCTTTCCTTCATCCTTTTTGTCCTCCTTCACTTTACACCCCTTGTAGACAGGCTTGGGCTTACCCAACTTTTGCCACCGCGCAGGGACCCGCTCAAAGAGCTCGTGGGCTGGGAAGAGCTGGGGCGTGAGGTAAGCAGAATTTACACGGGCAGAGAGCTTATACTATCACCGCGTTATCAGATATCCGCAGAGCTTGCCTTCTACGTGGAGGGCAACCCACTAACGGACTGCATAAACTTGGGCAGGAGGATGAACCAATATGACCTGTGGAAGGGCAGGATAAGGCATATGCTTGGCTCGGACGCCATATACGTAGATTACTCACCCATACACGAGAAGGTCTTAAAAACCTCTGAGGGTATAATACATTTTGAGGAGTTGCCCATCTACTGGAGAGGAGAAGAGGTAAAGAGGTTCTACGTGTATAAGCTCAAAAATTACAGAGGAACGGAGGAAAGATTACCGATGGGTTATTAGGTGGACCTTAACCCTTTACCTGTGTGGCTTTATACTTTACTACTCACTGCCCATGTTCTTCGCACCGATGATAAACTACTCCGTAGAAAAGCCCGCTCCCATACCCTACCAAAAGGTGTGCCAAGTTGCGGTAGGTGTAAAGACGGTAAACAACCATTACCTGGGCAACCCGAGAAAACTCAAAGAGGTGGCAAGGGCTAAAGGCTTGGATGCGGTGATGGAGGAGAGTATGGAGGGTATAGGCTACAGAGATTTGGGCTTGGGAAAGCTTTTGGCTTACCTTCTCTTTGAGTATATTCCGCGCAGTCTGGTGGGGGAAAAACCCAGGGATTTATACGGTCTTTACTCGGGAGGGTGTAAACCCTTGCTCTCGGACATGCCAGTGGTCTTTTCCTTTTTGGACTTTGACTTCCCAGGCTATGCCTTCATACTCGGACACAGGAAGAACGTCTTTTTATCGGAGGATGGGAGCTGTGGCAAGCATGAGAGCCTGTTAAACGCCTACGGCGCAGTCTCGCAAAAGCCCGTCTACATCTACGCCTATTCTCCGCTTGGCTTTGGCTCTCCCAACCAAAGGGTCAGGCTCCACTCGGAGCTGGTGGTAAGGCTCTACGAGAAAAGACCTCTCATAATCCTATACAAGGACGGTAAGCTCTATGGGGTGTTTACCCAGGAGCATATAAGTGAGAGCCTGAGCGAACCAGGAGAGTATCAAGTTTATGTCTACACTTACGCATACAGGGTGTGGAAGCTTTTCTTCGGTCTTCGCCTCTTAGCCTGCGCGGGCAGTTTTGTGGTGGAGTAAAATCATTGTCTATGAAGAAGGACCTAGGCAACATGCTCAAGACTCAAAGGGTATGGGGCTTTGAGGATATGCAATCCGCCACCGAATACCTTGCCAAATACCTTCTTAGCTACATGCACATGGAGCTTGAGACACTCCCAAAGGAAGAGTGGGACAGAACACTGAGGACTTGGGAAAAAATATGCCAGTTTGCCTATTCTCTCATACCCAAGACGGACCAAGAGAGACAGGAGCTATACCACAAGCACAACTTTGACCAGATGATGGTAGGCATAGCGGAGGATGTAAGGCATACGCTCATAGGAGCCTTGAGTTTGGGTATCATAAAGAAAGGAGACAAACCCCAGAAGGTTATAAAAAGAGCCTTGGAGCTCGTGATTGAAAGGCAAGAACTACTGCAGGCCCACCAGCTCAAAAGGGAAATATTGGATTACATGAGGGAGTTCTTTAAGTATATTTAAAACTTATGCGTGTTGCGGTGGGAATGAGCGGTGGCGTGGACAGTAGCGTCTGCGCCCTTCTGATGAAAGAGAAGGGTTACGAGGTAGTAGGCATTACTCTGCGCTTTCATAGAAATGTTTGTGATACAGATGCAAGGGTATGCTGTTCACCCAAAGACGTTCAAGATGCGGTCAGAGTATCCCAAATGCTGGGTATTCCCCACCTTACCATAGATTGGGAAGAGCTCTTTAAAAGGCGCGTGGTGGATGAGTTTATAAGGGGTTATGCGCAAGGCATAACTCCCAACCCATGCGCCATCTGCAACAGGGACGTAAAGACCGGGTTTTTGGCAAGGTATTTAAACAAAGTAGCTCAGGTAGACAAGCTGGCTACCGGACACTACGCAAGGTTTGTAGAATACAAAGGCTACAGACTCATTGCAAGGGCAAAGGACGTCAAAAGGGACCAGTCTTACTTCTTAGCCTTGGTAAAGGCTCAAGACTTGGAGCTCTTGGAGTTTCCTCTTGGTGAGATGACAAAGGAGGAAGTTAGAAAGATGGCAGAAAAACACAACCTACCGGTGGCTCAGAAGAGAGACTCTCAGGATGTGTGCTTTCTGATGGGGAAGAGTCCGGGGGAATTTTTAAGCGAGCTTTTGGGAGAGGGAGAGGGTCCCTTTGTTTACAAGGGGAGGATGGTAGGAAAGCATAAAGGTGTTTACCACTACACCATAGGTCAGAGGAAGGGCTTGGGTGTAGCTTTGGGTAAGCCCGTATACGTGAAGGATATAGACCCGGAAACTAACACCGTTTATCTGGGGGACGAGGAGGACATACTCTCGGACGTGGTGAAGGTATTCCATATGAACTTCCACCTTCCCGAAGAGTGCTGGGAGAATGTGTGGGTGCAGGTGCGATACAAGAGCGAGCCGGTGAGAGTCAGGGATATAAGGCGGGAGGATGGTTTTTATAAGGTTCTTCTGGAAAAGCCCGTGCGGAACATAACACCCGGTCAAGTGTGCGCCTTCTACGATGGAGAGGTTCTTCTGGGCGGTGGGATAATAGTAAGATGATAGTCTTTGGAAAGAACCCAGTTGTGGAAGCTCTCAGAGCGGGCAAGGCGGTGGAGAAGGTGCTTGTAGCTCACGACTCATACCCTCCCCATCAGGTGGTAAAGCTCTGCCAACAGAGGAATATAAAGATACAGAAGGTGCCAAGACAGAGGGTAGAAGAGCTCGCAGGCACGAAGAAGACGCAGGGCATCTTGGCTATCCTTAGTCCCATATCCTACGTGCCGGATACGGAGCTCTTTAAGGAAACGGTAGAGAGAAAAAGCTTTTTTCTTGTGCTTGATCACATAACGGACCCTCAGAACGTGGGGAACCTTCTCAGGACCTGCGAGGTCTTGGGTGGGGTGGGAGCTCTGATACCAAAGGACAGGTCCTGTCCCATCACGGAGACGGTGGTCAAGGCTTCTGCGGGAGCTGTCTTTCACCTAAAACTGGCAAGGGTTTCCAGCCTTTCAAAGAGTTTGGAAGAGTTTAAGAAGATGGGTGGATGGGTGGTGTGCGTGGAAAGGGGGGGCAAGGACATAAGGTATGTGGAAATACCCTTGCCGTGTGCCTTAGTTCTTGGCTCTGAAGGGGAAGGCGTGTCCAAAAGCGTTTTGGAAAGGTCAGACCTTGTGGTGAGCATACCCATGAAGGGCAAGGTAAACTCACTGAATGTCTCTTCCGCGGGAGCCGTAGCCATGTGGGAATGTGTAAGGAGGCTTGAAAAGTGAAGTACATCTTATACATTCTGGCGGGTATATCCTTCGGCGTAGGTTTTGTGGGTGTCTTTCTGCCTCTTATACCCACCGTTCCCCTCTTTTTGCTTGGTATTTATCTACTTTCAAGGGTTTCAAAGAAGAACATAGTTAGGATTAAGAAGGTCCCTCTTGTCGGCAAGACCGTATACAGGGTGATAAAGGATTACAGGAAAAGGAAAAAAAGCTATGCGGTTTGAGGAGCTTGAAAAGTTAAGGGAGGAGAGGGATGAGTTCAAAAAGCATATAAGGTTTCTCGTGTGGCTCAACAAAGAGCTAAAAGAAAGAGGCATTATGGACTTGCCCGTGCTCGTGGGAGGCGGAGCGGTGGAGGTCTACACCTTCGGTCTTTACTTATAGTGGACAGGCTCAACGCCTTTGTATACTGCAAGAGCCGGTCGGATTATGAGATGGCTGAGCTACTCTTTAAAAAGTATGCAAAGGAGCCGGACACGGATTACCTTATGAAAAGGACGGTCCTAAGGCTCAGGACGTAGAAGAAAGATATAAAAGGGCAAAGCTTGAGCGTCTGGCGGGAGGACTACCTTTGAAGTTCAGAAGAACAAGACCCAGGGACCCTCAAAAGCGCCGTGCCCTAATAGAGTTTTACCTGGAAATCACGCCGCCTGCGGAGGACATCCTGTCGGGAAGGTTTTTTTCAGAGCTTTTTAAAAGAGACCTTCTATAATTCTCAAACTCCTCGGGAAACTTCTCCATAGCTTGCCTTATAAGCCTTCCCGCAACCGCCCCAAGACCGCATATGGATGTGGGTTGGATGTATCTGTTTACGAAGAGAAAGCCTTCCCAATCCTTCTCCGTGGCTTCCCCCTTTATTATGCTCTCCAACAGATACTCTTGTTCGTGCGTTCCCACCCTACAAGGGGTGCACTGTCCACAGCTCTCATGCGCATAAAACTCCGCCACCTTCAGGCACGCCTTGACTATGTCATCCTCCTCGGTCAGCACTATGACCGTTCCCGTCCCACCGAAGCCAAAGGGTGAGTAGTCCATAGGAGTATCCAGCTCCTCTGCGGAGAAGCAGTCCAGAGCTCCGGAGAAAACAGCCTTTACCTTCTTGTTGCCTATGGTTCCGCCCGCATACTTGAAGATAACTTCCCTAAGGGTGGTGTTCATAGGAAGCTCATAAACGCCGGGTTTTTTGACCTTACCGCTTACTGGAAAGAGCTTAGGTCCGGGATAGTCGCTGGGTCCTATGTACATGTATTCTTCCCAGCCCATGTTTATTATCAGGGGTATGTTGCACAGGGTTTCCACGTTGTTGACTACCGTAGGTCTTCCAAAAAGTCCCACCTGCACCGGGTAGGGAGGTTTTATCCTCGGCATACCCCTTTTGCCCTCCAAGGACTCAATCAGGGCACTCTCCTCACCGCATATGTAAGCCCCCGCGCCACGGGCTACGTAGATTTCCAAATCAAAACCGCTACCGAGGATGTTCTTTCCCAAAAATCCTTTGGCTTTGGCTTCTTCTATGGCACCCCTGAGTATGTAATATCCGGCAGGATACTCCCCCCTTATGTATATGAAAGCCTGATTGGCACCTATGGCATAAGCGGAGATTATCATGCCCTCTATGAGCAGATGGGGGTCCCTCTCTATGAGTATTCTATCCTTAAAAGTACCTGGTTCGGATTCGTCTGCGTTGCATATGAGATACCTGGGGGCAGGGTTTTTAACCGCAAACCGCCACTTGGTGCCAGTTGGAAAGCCCGCTCCGCCCCTACCTCTTAGCTTGCTCTTTTCCACCCAGTCTATTATCTCCTCAGGCGACATGTTGAGGGCTTTCTCCAAGGCTTGATAACCGCCATCTTTAAGATACTCCTTTATGTCGTGCACCTTAGGCTTTTTAGCCCTCTTTAAAAGCATATCAAGGACGGTCTCCGCGTATATGTTAGGGATAACGGGATAGGATTTCATGGAGCTTCTCCTTTCCTTCAAATTTATAAGTATCTTCGTCCACCATAAACATGGGAGCTACCGCACACGCTCCAAGGCATTGCACGGGCACAAGCTTAAACCTACCGTCTTTTGTTACTTCTCCAAAGTCTATACCTAATATTTCCCTCAGGGCATCCACGAGGGCTTTCTTGTTCATAAGGTCGCACACTATACTTACGCATACCCTTATCCTGTGCCTTGCGGGCTCCCCCCTGTCAAACATATCGTAGAAGGCTACCACGTCCTCCACATGCTTGAGCGGGACTTCTAAAACCTGAGCCAAGTCTTTGAGGCTTTCTTTAGGTATATGTCCGTAGTGGTCCTGTATTTCATGAAGGCAGAGCAAGATTGCCTGCTCCTTTCTGGGAAAGTAGCTCACATGCTCCTTTATCTTCTCAAGAAGTTTCTCATCAAGCATGGCATTTATTATTTTATCAGAGGAGTGCAAAAAGCTATGATTTTTAGCATCTCTTTAACGCCTCCCTGAGCTTGGAACGTATCTTAGGAAAGTGCGTCCCCTTCCAATAGATGTGTCCACACTGTGGGCAGATGGTAAAGTCGTAGGCAAACTCGTAGACAAGAGGCTCAAGCCTATCCTTTATCTCTTCTTTGTTTACGCTCTTGAGCTCTGCGTTGCAGTATACGCACCTGTTTAGTTTCAAGGCAGGCTTTATTCCAAGATGCTTGATGATTAGGCAAAGCTGAACTTGCCAATCGTCCTTGGGGATTACAAGATAGGACACGCCCCAAGCTTTAAGATGCGGTTCCCACTTTCTGGATGTGGTTATAAAGAGCCTGTCCCTCTCATTTAGTATGTCCTTTTTGTTTATAGGACCGGGCAGGACCTTAACATCCTGCCCCAGAAAGCGTAACCACTTGGCGAGTTTTTCTAAGTCAGCCTCCAGCAGGAGCTTCACGCATAAACTTCTTCAAGCTTTACAACCTCTTCCGGGTGGGCTATCCTTCCGAGGACCGCGCTTGCGGCAACCACCGCAGGGTTTGCCAAGTAAGCTTCGCTCTTTGGATGTCCCATCCTTCCGGGGAAGTTCCTGTTGGATGTGGATATACAACGTTCTTTCTCGGCGAGGATACCCATATGACCGCCCAAACACGGACCGCACGTAGAGACGGAAACCACACAACCCGCTTCCATGAATATATCTATAAGTCCTTCTTTAAGAGCCTGCATGTAAACTCTCTTGGAAGCGGGTATGACTATACACCTTACGTATGGGTGGACCTTCTTACCCTTTAGTATCTTGGCGGCAATCCTTAGGTCTTCAATCCTTCCGTTGGTGCACGAACCTATGAAGGCTTGGTCTATGGTTATGTGGGTAGACTCGCTCACCGGATGGACGTTGGAAGGTAGGAAGGGCCAAGCTACCAGAGGCTCTATCTTGCTCGCATCCCACTCATGTATGGAGTGGTAGTTGGCATCCGGGTCGCTCTGATAGACCTTCCAAGGCTTTTTAGCCCTCTGGGACACATACTCTATGGTCTTCTCATCCGGTGCTATTATACCGCTCTTACCACCCGCCTCTATAGCCATGTTGGCTATGGTTAAGCGTTGTTCCACAGATAGCTCTTTTATGGCTTCTCCCTCAAACTCCATCGCCCTGTAGAGAGCTCCATCTACACCTATCTGTCCTATGGTGTGGAGGATGAGGTCTTTGCCCATGACCCAAGGGTTGAGCTTGCGGTAGAAGATAAACTTCATGGTCTCGGGAACCTTGAGCCATGTTTCACCGGTAGCCATGGCGTAGGCTATGTCCGTTGAGCCCATACCCGTGGAGAAAGCTCCTATGCCACCGTAGGTGCAGGTGTGTGAGTCCGCTCCTACTACCAAATCACCGGGGACAACTATGCCTTCTTCCGGCAGTATGGTATGCTCTATGCCTTCTCCCTCTTGGAAGAACCACTTTATATTGTGTTTTCTGACAAAGTCTCTGACTATCTTAGCCTGCTCTGCGGACTTTATGTCCTTTGCTGGCACAAAGTGAGATAGCACCAGGGCAATCTTTTCAGGGTCAAAGACCTTGTCTATGCCATACTTCTCCAAGGTCTTTATGGCTAAAGGAGCGGTAACATCGTTAGCCATCACCAGGTCCACCTTGACGGTCACCAGCTCTCCCGGATGGACCTCCTTCTTTCCCGCATGCTCCGCTATTATCTTCTCCGTTATGGTCATACCCATAAAGGCACCTCCATCAAAAAACCTTGATTTTATTTAACTTTATGCCTGACTCTACGAGATGCAAGCTCCTTAGGGATTTTTGTCGGACGGAAGGTTTAAAAGCTCACTTACGGACATCCATCTGTCTAAGTCCTTATCGTAAACATCTTCCACACGCAAAAGATGAAGCTTTCTCAAAGACTTGTAGTCCTCAAAATTCTCCATAAACTTCTTAAAGTGCTCCCTGCTGTCAAAGTAGAAAAGGTCCTGACCTTCGCGGGCTACTACGTATTGGTCCGTCTCTCTTACAAAGGCGGTGCATACGGGACACCTCTCGTTTTTAGGCATAGGCGGTGCTTTAAGCCTGCTCTTCCTTTTGTGGAGAAAAGCGTAGTAGGTTATGCCTGAGACTAAGAAAGCTCCGATGAGGTCAACACCGAAGGATGCCATGACGGGAACTTTCCCAGTAAAAAAACTATACACTGCGGTGGTCATGGCGGTAAGGGTCGTCCCCGCCACCATCAGTATGAACCTCAAGGCTATACCCTTGAAGACCATAAGTAGCACAAGCAAAAAACCCCACATCTCAAGTAGCCTTGAGGCAATCATCAGAAGGTGACCTACCGCCGGTGCTTCCATCTTACTTTTCCTTTTTATGTGGGGAGAACATGCTTTCCTTTCTTATGTTTTTGAGCTTATTCAGAAAGTAATCCCTGTTTTCTTGGGATAGGAGCATGCCGAAAAGCCCCATGGAAAAGCTCCCCAAGGCGAGAAGACCCACTATCAACCCCGCTATCTTGGTCTTTGTGCTTTCACTCATAACCTTTCTCCTTTTAATATAAAAGAAGCCCCCGGAGGGGGCAAGAGGTGCACCATCATATGTGGGTGTGATAACCCTTGTAGTAGGCGTAGGGGTGCCAGTCATCGGGCAGTTCTATGGGATACTTCTTGAAGTTGTGAGGTGCAACGGGTGTGTCCGTCATGGACCACTCAAGGGAGGGAGACTTCCAGGGGTTTTCCTCAGCCTTGGGACCTCTGAGGCTCTTTATCCAGTTGATGAGGTGCACAAGGATACCTACCGCAAGTATAAGGGCACCTACGGTTTGGATTTGCATGAGGTTTACCCATTCGGGTATGGCTGGATAGTCAGGATACCTTCTGGGCATGCCAGTAAGACCTATCACCATTTGGAAGAAGAACATGATGTTAGCACCGATTAGCATCAACCAAAAACCAAGCTTTCCAAGACCTTCCGAATACATCCTACCCACAAACTTAGGATACCAGTGGTAAATACCACTGAAGGCTCCGAAGGTAAGAGCCATACCAAGAACATAGTGGAAGTGTCCTACCACAAATAGAGAGTCGGATATTCCGAGGTCAAAGGATACGAGGGCGTTGGGAATACCCGTGAGCCCACCTATGAGGAACATGAGTATTCCGCCGAGTGTAAGGAGCATGGGAGTGGTGTATTGTATGGCACCCTTGTGAAGCGTGGCAACCCAGTTGAAAATCTTAATACCCGTGGGAACACCAACCAAGACGGTGGTGTAGGAGAACAGAACCCTTAACCAGTCGGGAACACCGGAGACAAACATGTGGTGAACCCAGGTTTCAAAGCCTATGAAGGCTATGGCGTATATGGCAAGCACCATGGATATGTAGCCGAATATGGGCTTTCTTGAGAAAGTGGATATCACCTCCGAGAAGACACCAAAGGCGGGTAGTATCATCACGTAAACCGCAGGGTGAGAGTAAAACCAGAATATGTGTTGGTATACCAGAGGGTCTCCACCTAAGGCTGGGTTAAAGTAGTTCATACCAAAATACTTGTCCAAAAGAAGCAGGTTTACAGCTGCCAACAGTGCGGGAACACCGAAGAGCTGTATAAGACTTGCAGCCATTGTGGCATGGACAAAGAGGTTGAGCTTGGTCCATCCCATCCCCTTAGCTCTCATCCTCATTATGGTGGTTATCATGTTTACCGAACCTGCGGTTGCGGAAATACCGTAAAGGTCAACTATTAGGACAACCAGTGAGGTGGGTCCTGCGTTTTCGTTGAGAGCATAAGGTGGGTATGCTGTCCAGAGCATCTTAATCCAGTTGCCGGGTATGAGGGTAAGGAGAACCAGGACGCTTGCTCCGAAGAAAGCCCAGTAGGACATAGCGTTAAGCCTGGGGAATGCCACATCTTTGGCACCGATCATCAAGGGCACCAGAAGGTTGGCAAAGGCACCCGTCCATATGACGACAGCCCACCACAGGAGCATGACCGCTCCGTGACCGGTGAGCAGGTAGTTGTAAAGGTCTGTCCCCTCCTGACCGAACAGGGCGGGCAGTTGGATACCGGGAGTGGACTGCTCAAACCTTATGAGCATACCAAACAGACCGGCTACGACGAAGAACAGTAGGGACGTGACAAAGTAGAGCATGCCTATCTTCTTGTGGTCGGTGGTAAAGAGCCACTCTTTGAGGCTCGCACCGAACCACGTCCCTGCTGGTGCGTGTGCTACAGCCATGGCTTACACCTCCTTTATGTTATTGTTGGACAGCTTCAGGGCTTTGAGAAGGCCCCTGTGCAGGAGCAGGCGCTACGCCTCCGCTCAGCCACTTGTTGAACTCTTCCTCGGGAACAACCTTGAGGACCGCAAACATCCTTGAATGCCATGTTCCGCAATACTCCCTGCAGAAGACAAAATACTCACCGGGCTTGTTGATTTGGAACCACATCTTGGTTATCCTACCCGGGACCGCATCCTCCGTTACCATGGCGGGATGGACGAAGAAGGAGTGTATGACGTCCCTTGAGGTAAGGTAGACCTTTATAGGCTTACCCGCAGGTATGTAGACCTTTTGCTCCTCGGGTGCTTCATAACCTTGCGGGCTGAAGAAGGCGTAAACCTTCTTGCCGTTGGGATACTCAAACTCCCAACCCCACATAAAGGCTACAACCTTCATCTCCATAGCACCTTCGGGCGCCCTTCTTTGCTTTACGAAGTTTGCAAAGGAGTAAGTTGCCAAGAAGAGGACTATGATGATAGGGATTACCGTCCACACTATTTCAAGGGCTGTGTTGCCCTCAATGTGTGCACCCTCTTCGTTCTCACCCTTTCTGTACTTATACCTTATCATGAAGTATATGGTGGGAATGGCTACTATGAGGTAGATTATGACCGCTACATAGAGCCACACGGTGTAGGTGTTTTCCCAGTAGACCCTGGGGTAAGCCAGTATGTCCTCCGCAAAGGCCAAGCTACCCAGGACCAACATGCCAAGCAAAGACGCTACAAGAGCCTTCATGACTGAACCTCCTTCTTGGGTTTTAACATCGCAAAAACTAAGGTCGAGCCTACCAAGACAAACCCCGCTATGGCAACATACAAAACAGGGTTTGTCACATACTTCCCCGTGCTTGGGTCATACCTGTAGCACGCCAAGAAGGCAAGGTCTACTACGGCATTTCTGGTTATCCTCATCTCCTCCGCTTCCGCCAAAGCTATGTACATGTCCCTCTGTGTGGGTGATACGCCATAGAGATAGCGGGTGACCTTTCCGCTGGGAGAGATGAAGATTATCACGTTGGGATGAACAAAGACCCGGTCCTGCCTTGAGTAGAAGAACTTGTAGCCTACGGAGGATGTGAGTTTTTTGATGTTCTCCTCGTCCATTATACCGAAGGTCCAGCTTTTGGGAAAGTCGTTGCCAAGCTGGGCTTTGAACCTTTTAAGGGACTCAAGGTCATCGTATTTGTCAAAGGATAGGACCAGCAGATTGTAGTCTCTGTTTAGGTTTTTTGTAGCTTGGAGAGCTCCTTTTACTATAAGGGGACATGCGGAGTCGCAGGTGTAGTAGGCGAGGATGAGGGTTGTGGGCTTTTCTTTTACAAAGTCGCCGAGCTTGTATGTCTTGCCATCCTCCGCCGTAAACACGGTGTCAAGGGCTATATCACCGCCCAGAAACTTGGCTTCGTCTATCTTGAGGGATGAGGCATCAAAAAAGCCTATGCTGTCCGCAGGCACCCTTGGCGTGGCCCAGGCAAGCCCAAGAAGGAGAAGTAAGATAAAGACCCTCATGGCTCAGAAGTAACCGTAAGAGCCAACAATGTAAGCTGTGCCCGCAACCAACAGCCAAGCTATGTCCACAAAGTGCCAGTAAAAGCTTGCCGCTTTTATGGGGGTGAGTTTCCCAAGGGCCTTACCGCTGTTTATGAGGAGAACCAACTGTATGAGTATACCCAGTAAGACGTGGGATGCGTGGACGCCGGTAAGGGAATAAAATCCCGTGCCATAGATGTTGGAGCTGAAGGTAAAGCCCTGAGCCCAAAGGTGCGACCACTCCCAAGCGTGAAGGATTAAGAAGGCAGAACCCAAAACCATGGTGGCTATGAGCCACATCCTGTAAGCGCCTATGTCTTTGGATTCAAGGGCGTGTTCTGCCTTCCATATGGTATAGCTTGATGCCCACAGGATTAGAGTAAGGAGCGCCACCAACTTTAGGTTCATACCACCCTCGGGGACCCAGCTCGCCCACTTGTCTGCAAAGCCCGCCCTCGCTGCCCAGAAGGCGGAAAAGAGGCTACCGAATATGATGATTTCGGCGAAGACGAAGTAAACGAGCCCCTGAAAACCGTGCCCTTCGTCGTGCCCTTTGGAGAAGTATTCGCTCGCCCACCCTGCAGCCCCTATGGCCAAAAGCGCAAGCCCCAGACCCCCGGAAAGGACCGCCAGTAAAGGCAGGTGCCAATCAAAGTAGGCCATAAAGCCTATGGAGAGAAAAAGAACAGAAAGACCTGTGGGCAAACCCCACACGCTGACTTCGTGGTGCCCTGCATGGTGCGTTCCCTCGTGCGCCATTTTACCACCTCCTTAAGTGGTTGTTTATCAGACTTCTATGTATGATTATAGTCATTCTTTAATGATATGTCAAGGAATTTTGTGGTTAAAGTCGTATTATTTAATTACGCTGTTCTATTTGATAATGCAAAATCATTAATTAATTTACAAATTTTGTGATAAGATAATCACTTATTCAATGAAACTAACCATCCCCGCTTATCTCTTGAGACATAACCTCCACAGTCTTCATTTTTTAGACAAGTTCTCTTAGTCTTGCATTTTTAGAATATTCGTATATAATTAACTCTTATAGACTTATAACTACTTCTTATAGGAGGTGTGCCATGCAGGAGCACGAGCAGTTCAAGCCTAAGGGAGCCATAGCCTTCTTCTTGGCTTTGGTTCTGGTATATGCGGTGGTGTTTCTCACCCTTTACTCCGTCCTTGTATCAAGGGGTTCTACCACACTATAAGGAGGTTGTGCCATGCTTGGAGAGCTGGATAGAAGCGAAAAGACAGCCCTGTCTATAGCGGTAGGCTTTTTGCTCTTTTTCTTCGGTCTTCTAGTTTATGCGGCTAAGGGTATGAACATTGACGTGCCTACGTGCATAACGGATGTCAAACCCTTCACCGAGGGTAAGGTAATCCAGCATGCTCCCAACAGGTATGAGGTTCATTACCTTGCTTACATGTGGGGCTTTGAGCCAGCGGAGCTTGAAGTTCCCGCAGGCTCTACGGTGGATATATACCTCACGTCCAAGGACGTTATCCATGGTCTTTACGTGGAGAAAACCAACATCAACATGATGGCTATTCCGGGTACTGTGGCGTATGCGAGATACACTTTCACCAAGCCCGGGGTCTACAGAGTAATTTGCCACGAATACTGTGGTATAGGTCATCAGGACATGATGGCAAAGATAGTAGTAAAGTAAGGAGGTAGAGCCATGAGACCCGAGAGCAGTGTAAAAACGGTCATCCTTTTGGAAATACTCTTGCCTGTAGCCCTTCTAATCTTTGGCGTCTACCACGGCGTTATGCAGGTTCTCTACAGAGCGGGTATCATCAAGGACATGTCTTTTCTTGGTATTGAATACTACCAAGGTCTTACACTTCACGGTGTGATAAACGCCATAGTCTTTACCACCATACTCATAGTAGCCTTTGGCAACATAATGTTTTGGTACCTGCTCAAAAAACCCCTAAGACCGGCGGTCCAGTGGGTAGCCTTTTTGCTCATGCTTGTGGGCACTCTTATGGCAGCTTGGGCTATGTTCACTGGGAAAGCAAACGTCCTTTACACCTTCTACCCTCCCCTCATAGCTCACTGGACCTTCTACTTAGGCGCTGCACTTCTCATAATCGGCTCCATAGTGCCTCTCTTCTTTGATTGGCTACCCAACTACCTTGCTTGGAAGAGGGAAAACCCGGATAAGAAGGTCCCCATAGGTGTATACGGCGTAATGGTGAACCATATCATGTGGGTGATAATGGTTGTCCCCGTTGTGATAGAAGTGCTCTTCCAACTCCTTCCCCTCTCCATGGGTCTTGTGGCTGAGATAAATCCCTCTCTGGCGAGGACCCTCTTCTGGGCTTTCGGTCACCCAGTGGTCTACTTCTGGCTCCTGCCCGCCTACGCCATGCTCTACCAAATCCTGCCCAGGCTTGTGTCTGAAAAGGGAGCTCTCTTCTCCGACGGTGCGGCAAGGCTCGCTTTTATACTCTTCCTCATATTCTCCTTCCCCGTAGGTCTTCACCACCAGTATACGGAGCCCGGTATAACCAACAGCTACAAGCTCATACATGCTCTTTTTACCTTCGGTGTGGCTGTTCCCAGCTTTATAACCGCCTTCAGCGTCGCCGCATCCCTTGAATACTCAATAAAGGCTCAGTATCCTCACCTGAAAGACTCTCTCTTTGCTTGGTGGACCAAGATACCCTACATCTCCACGCAAGGAGATAAATGGGTTGTTTCCTACTACATGGCGGGTCTGTTCATGTTCCTCATAGGTGGTATAACGGGTATAATCAACGCGTCTTACAACCTTAACTTGGTGGTGCATAACACCGCTTGGGTGCCAGCACACTTCCACACTACGGTGGGAGGTTTGGTAACCCTAATCTTTTTAGGTATGTCCCTGTTCTTCTTGGGAAGGCTTACGGGTAAGGAAATACGCGCCAAGGCTTTGGCGGCACTTGCACCTTGGCTCTGGCTTGTAGGCTTTGCCATCTTCAACATAGCCTACTCCATAGCGGGCATAGAAGGTATGCCAAGAAGGACAAACATGGGACCCAGCTACTCCAACCCCGATTCGCCCATATTTGCAGCGGATTGGATGCCTGAAGCCATAGCGGGAGCGGTAGGCGGAACCATAGCGGGCATAGGATTTGTGCTGTTCCTCGTATCTTTCGTAGCCACTTTACTTGCTCCCAAGACCAAGGAAGAGACCCTTGAGTTTCCCACCGCATCCACATACCATGACGAGAGGATGCCCGCCCTTCAAAGGCTCACGCCTTGGGTGGTCTTTTCCAGCCTGCTGTTCCTCATAGCCTACATACCTCCTCTTTACGATGTGACCAAGCGCGGTGTGTTCTTTGACTCTCCCGGATACAACGATAAGAGCCCTCTACCTATAACCAAACCCCAGTCCGCCAAAGAGGGAGATAAGAAAGAGGTATCCAAAAGGTGAGAAGTTCCCTCGTGCGCCTGTTGTTGTTTTGGGGGCTTCTGCCCCTCTTTTTTATATTCAGTATAGCAAAGGCTGAAAATCCTGGGACGGGCATACCCCCCAACGAATCGCGCACCCTCGGTAAACCCCTGCCCCATGTTAGGTTGGTTGACCACACCGGAAAGGTCTTCAACCTTTACGACCTTAAGGGAAAACCGCTTATCCTTAGCCCCATCTACACCCATTGCCAGTCCGCATGTCCCCTTATAACGGAGTCGTTGAAGGATGTAGTTCCCAAACTTGGCAAGCCTGGAAAGGACTTTTGGGTTCTCTCCTTTACCTTTGACCCACAGGACACCGTAGAGGATTTGGTAAGTTTCAGGAAGGAAAAGGGAATAAAAGGGGAGGAAGGCTGGCTTACAGTTAAGGCTTATTCACGGGAGGAGCTTTTCAGGCTATTGGACGCCATAGACCTGCGATTTATGAGCATACCCCAGACGCGCGACTTTGTCCACCCTAACATGGTGGTGTTTGTATCTCCGGACATGGTGGTAAAGCGGTATGTCTACGGGGTTGTTTTCAAAGAAGATGAGATGAGGAAAGCTCTTAACTATTCTGTGGGTAAGGTGGAACTTTTGGAACTTCTGAGACCTTACCTATTCCTCACAAGCTTTTTGGGTGTTTCGCTTAGCCTCCTGTTTGTCCTTCTTAAGCTTTTTATCGCACGCTTGCGTAGGGTAAAATTTCATGTAGATGGATAACCTTTTCTGGCTCATACGGAGGGTAAAGGTATACATACATCTTGTCCTGCTTGCACTGTTGGGCTCTGTTATAGAGTCTCTCTCCACCGCGGGCATAAGCCTGATTGTAAAGAACATCGTTGACGGTGTCTTTATCGGTAAAGACCTGCAAGATTTATACATAACGGTGGGGCTTTTCCTCCTCCTTGCAGTCCTTAGCCAAGCAGGAGCCTTCCTGTTTTCCATGTGCGTAAACCTTTACACCATCAGGGAGAAAACAAAGGCAAGGGAAGAGGTCTTTGACAGGGTTGTAAGAGCCAAGCCCTACGAGCTTTTGAAAAGCACCTCCGGTGATGTGATAACCAGGGCGCTTTCGGATTTGGAGCTCTACGGCAGGCTTTTGGGACAGAGCATTCCCAGACTCATGAGAGAGCCCTTTGTGGTGGTGGCGCTCTTGGGGGTGCTCCTTTACAGGGACATCCTTCTGAGTCTTTTGATACTTTTGCTCCTTCCCGTGTTCGTGTTGGGGGTGAGATACTTCGGCTCAAAGAAGGGCAAGCATACCAAGAGGATGCAGGAGGAGGTCTCCAAGCTAACTCAGGAGCTGAGCCAAGCCATCAGGGGCTACGAGAACATAAAGGTTTTCAACGCAGAAAGCAGGTTTTCCCGATGGTTTGGGCACATAAACTCAAAGGCATACAGGGCTAACCTCAAGGTGGAGCTCTACGCCACCTTTAACTCCTCCTTCAACTACCTGACGGGCTACTTTGTGATAGCCTTGATTGTAATCTACGGAGGGATTAGGGTGGTGGATGGTAGTCTGACAACGGGTGAGTTCCTCTCATACCTAACAGCCCTTACGCTTTTGCAAGCTCCTCTGATGGAGACGCAAAAGGGCTTTATGGAGCTCCGCTCTAACCTGCCGGTCATAAACAGGATAAGGGAGCTCCTTAGCTTGGAAGAAGAGAAGGAGGGCGTGCAGGACTTCAAGCACGAAAGGAGCATAGAACTAAAGGATGTAAGCGTCAGAGTGGGAGGGGATGTTCTGTTGGACCGTGTGGCTCTGAGTATAAAGAAGGGTGAGAAGGTGGGTATAATGGGGCATACGGGTTCGGGCAAGAGCACCCTTCTGAGGGTGCTCTGCGGTCTCATGGATTACGACGGGCATGTGCTTTTTGACGATGTGGAGCTAAGAAGTGTAAGGCTCAAGAGCCTGCGGGAGAAGGTGGTCCTGCTGACTCAAGAGCCCTTTGTCTTTCTCGGCACGCTTAGGGACAACCTTCTCATAGCCAAGGAATCCGCCACCGATGAGGAGCTATGGCAAGCCTTAAGGCTCGCCAGGTGTGATTTTGTCCATACTCTGGACCAGTGGATAGAAGAGGGGGGCAAAAACCTCTCCGGGGGTGAAAAGCAAAGGCTATCCATAGCGAGGGTTTTTTTGAAAAACCCTGACATCCTCCTTCTGGACGAGGCTACATCTGCCCTGGACGCCAGAACGGAGGAGGAGGTCCTTACGAATTTAATGCAAACCTTCAACGACAGGACTCTGATAATGGTGGCTCACCGCCTTTCCAACATAAGGCTCTGCGATAGGGCTGTCCTCTTTGAAAAGGGAAGGCTTGTAAAGGAGGGAGCGCCGGATGAGGTCATCCGTGAGTTTCTTCAGAGGGCATAAAGAACTATAGAATGCCTGTCCGCAAAGGATATCATCTTCTCCTTGTCTAAAAGGTAGACCTTACCCGCCTGCACAAAGAGGGCACTCCCCTTAATCTTCTTTATGGCTTCCAAAGTCTTTAACCCTACGGTGGGAACGTCTATCCTAAAGTCCTGGTTTTTACGTGCAACCTTTATGACCACGCAACCGCTACCCGCAACCCTTCCCGCCCTCTCTATGGCTTCTTGCGTTCCTTCCATCGCCTCAACGCTTACAACCGCTTTATCCTTTACCACCACGGTCTGACCTATATCCATGCTGGCTATCTCCAGAGCTATGGGAAAGCCAAAGAGAGCAGACTCTAAGACCTCCTGGCTCGGCTCTAACGAACCTATCCTCCCCGGACCCACCAGTAGGGAGCTCAGGTAGGGCTTGGGGTCTATGAAGTTAAAACTCATGCTCTCAAGCTCCTCTATGAGAGCTCTCACTATGCTCTCGGGCTTTTTGTCCTTTGCCCTACGGAGAATCTTAAGAGCCAGCTCATCAAGTCCGAAGAGGTGGGTGAAGATAAGCCTGTGTTCAAACTTGCCCAGAAGCACTATGTCCTTTATGCCCTTCCTTTCAAGGAGTTGAACCAGCCTCTTTATGCTTCCCAAAGGCAGATACTCATCCGCCTTGATGTCCGTTATGCCCTTAACCCCGACCGTCAAGACCTCAAGCCCCGAGCTTTGGGCTGACCTCCTAAATACATCCGGCAGGGAACCACTGCCCGCCACAAGACAGACCTTATCTGCCATCACGTATTAGTTTAAAGAATTCTTCGCGCGTCCTTATATCGCTCAGGAAGACCCCCCTGAGGGCGGAGGTGGTGGTGATGTGTCCCGGAGACATGACCCCCCTCATGGACATGCACAGGTGTTCGCACTCAAGGACTACCGCCACACCCTTGGGCTTTAACTGTTCATTCAGAAAGTCCGCTATCTCTTGGGTCAGACGCTCTTGGACTTGGGGTCTTAGAGAAAAAGCCCTCACGGTCCTTACAATCTTGGAAAGACCACACACCACGCCGTTTGGTATGTAAGCTACGTGAGCCTTACCGAAGAAGGGAAGGAGGTGGTGTTCGCAGAGGCTGTATATGGCTATATCCCTGACTATCACCATCTCGTTATACTCTCCGAACTCCTCAAAGAGCTTAAAGTTAAACTCCCTGTGCCTGTCAAACTCTTCCCACATACGGGCTACCCTGTCGGGGGTTTCTTTGAGCCCCTCTCTGTCTGGGTCCTCGCCTATGCCTTCCAGAAAGAGTCTTGTAGCCTGTTTAATCTTTTCCTTGTCAATAGCCATGGCTGTAAAATGATAACGCAATAAGTGTTAAGCCACCATGAAGTTTATCATCCGTGTTTTCATCAAATTTTCATCCTAAGGCGGTGTAAACTTCTACTTATCAAAAACCCTTAAAGGAGGTAAGGTCATGAGGAAGCTGTTGGCACTGCTCATAGCGGTAGGTTTTGTAGCACCCACCTTCTCCGCCGAACAAGCTATGCAGGAGCAAAAGCAGGAGCAAAAGCAAGAGCAAAAGGCTGAGAAGAAACAAAAGAAAGAGCGCAAGAAAGAGCACAAGAAGGAAGAAAAGAAGACAGAAGAGAAGGGAGCTCAGCCTGCCCAACCTGCACAACCCGCTCAGCCTGCACAACCTCAAAAGAAGTAATTCAGTCCCAGTCATGCGCGTGGGGGTCCTTCCCCCCGTGCCTGTGTAAAAACCCCGCCTCCTTAAGTCTTTCTTTCATATCTTCGCCGAAGACACCATCGTAAACAAGTCTATGGTCCTTTGATAGAAGTAAGAACCTATCGCCCAACTCTCTGCTTATACTCAGGTTGTGCGTCGCCACCACGGTTGTAGCATGGAGCTCGTAGAGAAGGTCTATCAGCACTCCGGTGCCCTCCGGGTCCATGTGGGCTGTGGGCTCATCCAAGAGCAAGACTTCCGGCTCATGGATAATACAGCAGGCAAAGGCTACCTTCTTCTTCTCCCCACCGCTTAAGTTATAAGGCTCCCTCCTAAGCAGATGGTCTATTCCCAGCCTTTCAGAAAGTTCGTAAACCCTTTGTTCTACCTCTTTTTCCGGAAAGCCCAACTGTCTTAAAGAAAAGGCTATCTCGTCGTATACCGTAGGATTGAAAAACATGGCGGACACCTCTTGTAGCATGATGGCAACGGACCTTCTAAAGCTCCTTTTGAGTTCTTTGTCTCTAAGTATAGCCCTCAGGTCTGCATCCTTAAAGCTTACATTACCTTCATAGCCCATTGAAAGACCCGCAAGCACCTTAAGGAGGGAGCTCTTACCCGCCCCGTTTACACCCAAGAGGACGATTTTTTCGGACCTACGGACCTCAAGGGAGATGTCCTTTAACCTTCCTTCCAAGTTTAGGCTTTCCACCTTATAAATCAAACCACCTTGACCTAATTCCATCCTGCGCATCCCTCGTATCTTCGCTCAACCTCTCCAAGATTACCTTCAGCCATACATTCACCCTTGAGAGCTCTTTTTTCCAGTCCAAGCCTTCTATGACCCTTGAGGAGTAGGCGGTCTGTAGGTCATCCTTGAGCTGTATGATGTTTTTGTAATAAACCATGGTGCTCACCAACAGGAAGCTGAGCTTTTTTGAAAAGGAGAACGCCTTGGGAAGGTTTATAAACCTGAACGCCACGACGCTCAGTAAGGATAGGTCCAAAATCCTCAAGCTTACCGCAATACCGTAAAATGCGGGTTGTTCCAAAAGGAGGTGAAAGGCTAAATACATAAGCGCAAAGGGAAGGGAGATAAGAAGGAATTTTAGCCTTTTGGTGATGACCGACAGGTAAAGCAGGAAGATAAAGAGCCAAGCCAAGTATGTTGGGTCTTTTAAAGAAGAAACCCACACAACCACAAGGAAGAGAAAAGCCAACTTGAGCAAGTCTGTGTTCATCGGAGCTTCTCCAGAGATTTAACTACAAGGGTGGTATATATGCCTTCCGCAGGTCCTATGAAGAGAAGGTGGGGCAACAGCAGGGCTGGGAGCAAGGCCTTCGGACTTATGGAGAAGTAGGTAGGGTCCAAAAGATATTGCAAGCTAAGGAAGGTGGCTATAACCGATGCGGATACCAAAGCACCTATGTAGGCGCTTACGAAGGGTTTGAGTTTAAAGTCGGGAAGGTATCTGTAGAGTAGGTAAGCGCCGAGGGGACCCAAGAAGCCGAGGGCTAAGGCGTTTATAGGAAGCACCGTCATACCACCTTTTAACATCATGCTGATGAGTAGGATTATGGTTTCACAGAGGAAGGCGGTTGTAGGACCGTATACCATACCTATGGCATAGGTGCCTATCGCATGGGCTGAGGTTGACATGGGTAAAGGTATCTGTATGTTTTGCGCTACCATACCGAAAGTGCTGAGGAGTAAAATCTTTGAGAAGTTTTCCTCATATACCTTAAAGAACCTTTTAAAGGAGAAGAGCCAGAGGGGAACGCAGCTTAGGTAGGCTGGTATGTAAAGGGAGGGGGCTACGAAGCCGTCGGGTATGTGCATCTTAAACCTCCAGCGGTGCGGTCTTTACAAGCTTTGCAAACTTGACACCCCTCAGACCTTCCATCTGCCCCGTAAGCCTTTGTATCTGGCTCGCCCTACCCCTTATGACTATGGCTTCCAGGCAGTCGTGGTGCGTCAGGTGTATATGAAGTGAGGAGATGACGTTAAAGTGGTGGGAGTGCTGTATCTCTATGAGCTTGTCGCTTACTCCTCGCGTGTGATGGTCGTAGATTAGGACCAAAACTCCCACCACATCTTCCTCGGAGCTCCACTTTTCCTCAACGAGCTTCTCCCTTATGAGGTCCCTGACGAGCTCGGAGCGGGAAGAGTATCCCTTTTCCAAGACTAGCCCGTCCAAAGCCTCCAATAGTTCCTTAGGTAAGGAGACGCTGAAACGCTCAAGCCTTTCTTCCATATCCTTCCTCCTAAAAGAGGTAGCTTGCACCCAAGATTATCCTGTATTTTTCCTTACCTTCGGACCCCTGCTGTTCGCCCTGTTCGTTGAGGTCTTTCCATGCTGGAAGTTTGACACCGCCGGCGAGGCTTACACGCCCGTAGTAGAACCTAAGACCGGGCTGTAGGTAAAGGATGTTCCCGCCGGAAGCCCTGAGCTTTTCCCCCTTCTCCCTGTCCCTGTCTATGTGCAGGAAATTAAACTCCAAAAAGCCATCCAACCTCACTCCATCCCTCGCATATAACTTATACACATGAGCCATGTTAAGTCTGAGCTCGTTTCCGAACCTGTATTCGGTGCCGTCTTTGTAGGTCTTTTTGTTAAAGATTTGGTAGGAAGCCTCAAGGCTCATCGTGTAGTTCTCGGTTAACCACTTGGTAGCGGATAGTCCTACTTGGTAGCTGGGCTTTCCAAAGCCCGGTTGCATGTCCGGAGGGAAGAGCTCTCCGTTATGCTCCCTGTTGGTGCCTCCGGTAGGCAGTGAAAGACCGAGGTTAAGGGCAAAGTGCCAGTCCCTCTGGTCTTCCAAGTTCTCATCCCTTGGCACCAGCTTAAAGCCTTCATCATACTTAAAGCCAAAGATGAGGTGAAGGCTCGAGTCCATAAGCCCTCTTGATGTGCCATACTCAGCCTTTTTTACAGCGTAGGGTTGGGTTATCATGAAGGTAAGCCATGGTTTTATGCCGTATGCTATTCCCAAGTGGGTAAAGTTGTAACTCTCCTTCTGGTCTTCAAAGCCCGAGTACTTTCTAAAACGTGCATAATCGTTTTTGAGGAAGATGAGAAACCTTCCCTCCGGAAGCGTGAAGGCTGTGGAGGTCTCAACGCCCGCACCGGGACCTTCCGAGCTCGTAGGAGTCAGACCCGCAACGCCGTGGTGGGCAAAGACTATACACGGGACCAACTTGGCAAGGATTAACCTCCTCATAGTCTGTACCTCCTTAGAGCCTTTGACACAAGGTAAAGCAAGAGCATGGAGGGGAAGAACAAGCCCGAATAGGTTAGAAGCCTTATATGGGTTGGGTAGTCCGAGGGCTTTTTAGTCCCAGCGCTCCGCCTTAGCTCGGCCATATCCACCGTAAAGTCAAGACCGTGTCCGCCTTCTTCCATGACCTTGACCCTCCACCTTCCTTCTTGTGTTGGGTAAAAGCTCAGGTATCCCATCCTGTCCGTCCTCCCCTTCTGCCAAGGGATTCTCTGGTCCGATGGAGCGTAAACCTCGTAGGGTGCGTGGGCTACCTCCGTCCCATCCGCAAAGTAGACCCTTATGACCACCGCACCGTCTCTTTCCAAGCTGTAGAGGATGTCGTGGGAAAGGCATAAGGAAAACCATAAAAGCACGGTAAAAAGGTATCTCATCTCACTCAGCCTCTATGCACAGGTATGACTCCACGACCCTATGGTCCGCCTTCCTGCCGTCCGCTGGCAGTCTTAAGGACGCACTTATCACATTAAGACCCCTGTTTAGGCTTATCCTCGCTCTCCCGTCCTCGTGAGGGTTTCCCACCTTCCTATGTTCTACGGAGAGGAGGGCTTGATGGGTTGGCTTTCCGTTGTGGAGAACTTCCACTTCCAGCTTTCCACCAGCCCGTGGTGGGTTTATGGGAACTATCTCCAGCTCCTGACCGAGCCTTACGGGTCTGGAGAAGTCATACACACACTTGAGATAAGCGATTGACTCCCAAGAGCGCACTGCGTTTTTAACCTCATCCTTGGGTTTGCTCACCTCTCCGTCAGGAGTTTGGCTGAAGTATCCCCAATAGTACTCAACTCCTATGGCTT
>FWWM01005137.1_pt1 | contig 26113 bp, 15 predicted proteins | sample 2228351 | NCBI WGS metagenome assembly FWWM01 (sample SAMEA103939774, study PRJEB20133) | metagenome
AGGGAAAGCGTTGAAGGTTATTAGCGAACTCACAATTGCACAGTTGTGTCGTGAATACTGGGCGAGAACAGAAGAAAAGCCAGATGAGGGGCAGATAAAGTGGTTTAACGATGGCGCTGGAGAAAATTTTGATAACTTCCAATCTTTCACTGTAAATTCCAGCGGGATTACATTCCTTTTCCCACCTTATCAAGTATCTTCATATGCAATGGGTAGATGGACTTCAGAGATCTCGTTCTACGATCTGCTGGACTACCTGAAGGAGGATGGTCCATATAGCTTCGCAATAGGTCAATAGAGAAATTTTCACCATCAAAAAAGGGATTTCGCGATGTAATCCCTTGTTTATTTCCCTTCGGTCAAAGGTCCAGCAGAGGTGAGAACGTGATTTAGGCGCGCTAGCGGATCGAGGTGACGGGTCTCCTGCAAGTGTTCGGGCGACAGATGAGCATAGCGCATTGTCATCGTCAAACTGTGATGGCCTAACACTCTTTGCAGGGCAAGAATGTTGCCGCCGTTCATCATAAAATGGATCGCAAGCGTACGCCGCAAAATATTGAATCGCCACGAGTTTTCTAGACACTCGACAGCCGCTGAAAATACTGCTTTTCGTACTCGACCGGCGACAAGCCATTGCTGATGCTGTGCCGCCGCTTCGAATTGTAGAACATCTCGATATAGTCGAAGACATCCTGCTTTGCCTCTTCACGAGTGCTATATGTTTTGCGTCGAATCCGTTCCCGCTTGAGCAGCTGGAAGAAGCTTTCGGCAACAGCGTTATCATGGCAGTTCCCGCGCCGGCTCATGCTCTGCTGCAGGTTGTGCTCGTCCAGGAAGTCGCGCCAATCGTAACTACTGAATTGACTGCCCTGATCGGAGTGCACCATCACCATATTCTTGGGCTGTCGACGCCAGACGGCCATCAAGAGTGCGTTCATGGCCAGCTCGCGATCAATGCGTGAACTCATCGAGCAGCCGACCACCTGGCGCGAAAATAGGTCAAGTACCACGGCCAGATAAAGCCAGCCTTCATACGTGCGGATGTAGGTAATGTCCGTCACCCAAACCCGATTGGGTTCCTGCACGTCGAACTGGCGCTGCAAATGATTTGGCGCCACCAGCGAAGGCGCGCCGCCGCGTTTGTACTTGCGCTTGACGTAGCCGGTTTGGGAACGGATCCCGGCCAATCGCATCAGGCGATGAACGCGATTGATACCGCATTGCTCGCCCAGCTCGTGCAGGTCATCGCTGACCTTGCGGTAACCGTACACGCTGCCGCTTTCCAACCATGACTCCTTGATGGGAACCAGCAAGCGCTTGTCTTCCTTGGTGCGACGGCTTTCAGGGTTCAGACGCCAGGCATAGAAACCATTCGGATGCACGCCAAGCACCTTGCACAACCGCCGCACTGGGAATTGGTCCTGTAATTCAACAATGAAGGTGTACCTTACCCGGACGTCTTGGCAAAGTACACCGCGGCTTTTTTCAAGATGTCGCGCTCCTCCGTGACGCGCTTCAACTCGGCCTTCAGGCGGCGCATTTCATCGGCCTGAGCATCCACCACCTTGCGCTCCTCTTCAGGCACGCCGTAGCGTTTTGTCCAGGTGTACAGGCTATGGATGCTAACCCCCAAACGCGCCGCTACTTCGCTTGCCGGGTGACCGCGCTCCGCTACTTGCTTGACCGCCGCGATCTTGAACTCTTCGGGATACCGCTTACCGCTCATACTTTCTCCTTGTGCCCAACATTATGGCTCAGGAGTGTCTACGATAGTCGTGGCGATTCAGCCACCCGACAGGCGCCAGAGGATTTTGAGCCCACTGTGAGGGCTGCAGGTAAACAGCCTATTTTCCATTGTTCCGATTTGGAATCAGCCCAATCGATTTATAAGAAAGCGGCGATTTATGGTACCGATATGGTAAACTCTGCACATTTTCACTACACCAGACAGGGTGCCCGCGGACAGGCGGAGCGCTGTGGAATTTTCTTGGGTTTTGAATGGAGCGGCAGCGTGGTGAAGGTTGACGTTATCGCCGACTCTACAACCCATGGTGACCGGCGACCAAACATCCTTTTTGACATTCCCATATCCGAATTCGATGACAGAACTTGGGAATTGCGGTTATACCCTGGTACAGTTGGCTTAATGCTCAGTTATATCGAGATAGGCCACACCGGCTACCTGCTTCACGCCCCTTTATGTATCAAGGTTATAGATGACAGATGACTGCAGCGAAGGCAGCCGCGACGTTTCTATAACCCAGCATCGCGCGCTTACTTCCTAAGAATGGAGCGCCCCTCACGAACTTTAGAATAGAATGCGGCGACCATACTAAGGGGTACGGTCGCCGCAGAATCAGTTACAGGAGCTTAAAAGCGACGTGGTCAGTGCCAGGCTGTACCGCTCATTTGCCCTCCTCTGTTGCATTCACCTGCATGGCTTTCAGGTACTGGCGCCGGAACACTGGAATCTCGTTCGGCAGCGTCGCACTCTCCAGCACGCAGAGGAAAACCTGTGATGACGCTTGGAGCATGTGGCGTAAGGCAGCGAAAAACTGCCGTGCCTCTGCCTCGTCGCCCGCTTCTACGACCGCGATAGCCTCATGTGTCTTCGCATCGGACACTATGAAATACCCACAGTCCGGCGCCAGTGCGAACATCGACTCGGTTGCCATCATTGCCGCTCTCCCGGCGCTACAGTCTTGCCTTTTGCAATGGTCAGACAGTACTGCATCGGCACGATGACTGAAACACTCACCTCGTTCAGCACCAAGCCTTTGTACACACTTGGAATCGTTTCTGGTCGGCTGACCGCACGAATTGCTTCAGTCATCTCTGCCAAAGTCTCATCGACACCGACGTGCCGGTTTTGCTGACACATCCCGACGAGTGGAGCGATGTTCCGCCAAGGCAGCTTGCTCTGCAGCACTATCGCTTGGGTCTGCCCTTCTCGACCGAGCATGGTCTGGATTGGTTGACGCACAAGGGCTTCCAGGAACTCGACGACAGACGGCTCGTAGAGCGGCAGTAGGTACCGATGCTGCATTCCGCCGAGCTGCTGCGTGATAGTCGCGTAAGCTCCGTCACCGGGTCCGATAAAACCTGACAAGCGAATGTCTACATCATTGCCATGTTCAATGATGGCGTTGAACATGGATGCCTTGACATCGCCGCACAGGCACCAACCGGGGTGTAGACCGGGAATGCCTTTGCGCTGGTAGATGGCTTCATGTACTTCAGATGGCGCCATTAGGCGGCCATTGCTTACCATTGACCCGTAAAGTTCGACCGATTCGAAGTTCATATTGTCCTCTATAAAAAGTGCGCTCCGATTGGCGCACTCCGTATAGCAACACCGTGGTCGCCCTTGACGAGCTTTCTGACAAACGCTCAGCTCCTTATTCCATGCACATATGGAAACTTACAGCGCAGCAGCTTGGTTAGGACTACCTCTCATCAGAATGGCGGCGCCCAACCCCGTCTTTACGACACGCTAACGCATGGCGATAGGCAGTCTGCTTTCAGCGTTCTGCCTCGCGGCCCTGTGCTGCTTAAGCGGCGAAGCAGTCCCCAGCCGGCTTCAGCACTTGACGAACGGCTAAAAGAACTAACTCATCACTGCTCGCTAGTACCATATGCGGCCCCGCCCCGGAATACCTTGGAGCGGTGCCACTGCAAGTACATCTGATGGCCGTCGGCAAGTGAGGCCGCTCGCATTGCTATCCGGTCAATTCCAAGCAGCGCCCATTGGCGGTCACTCAACTGTGGCGAGCACAAGAGATGCCCTGTATTGGAAAACGTCACTAAACCTTTGTCGAACAATGCATCTAGGTGCGGAGCAAGCAATAGTCCGTTAAACACGTCCAGACGCTCAAAATCACTTTCACAGTCCGCCCAAGGCTTGATGTGTGATGCCCGTAGTAACTCGACTATGTCCAAACCAGTTACTGCGCACTGACCTCCCCAGTACTCAATGAGCGTCCGTCGGAAGATGTCTTGGCCGACACGCTGAACCACCTCGCGAACAGCTTCCGTGCTACCCGGAGGATTTCGAGTCGTAGCGACCCACTCCCTTAGGCCCTTCTGATGCAAGACTCGAGAGATGGCTGCGACCCGCAGTAAAAGTCCGTGCAAGCGCGTGTAGCCTTCGATTCCATCGAATCGCGTCGCCCATGGCTCCGATTCGGAATGCGATACCAAATTAAACTCAACGCCAAGCCGCTGTCCTATCGCTTTGTCAGATAGGCCAAGTCGGTAGGTACCTGATTCCTGTACGGCGACGCCGACCCATGCGGGGAACGCAGTTGAGCGGAAGACGACCCAGTTGCCTTGATGGTCAGGTGTCAGGTCGAAACCCGCGTCGGCCGCAGCTTTCGCAACACGTGTATGCTCAAGGGACGAGCTAACCCCGACATCTCGGGGTGCGCCCGCGTACCAGCGAAGGATTGCTCGCAACGCCGTCTCATCCGAAACAAGGCAGGAGACCTGGTTAGGCGCCGCAAGCCTTGAGTCCTGCTGATTCTTGACTCTCTGTCCTTGATAAGGCTTCGGGCACCCCTCGATGCCGGAGAGATTCGGTAGTTCGCAGCGTTCAAATACGAGACGTGTTTGCTTGGCAGGATGATAGCCCAAGGAAACGTCGGTTTCGCCCAGCACAATCGCAAACTGTTTGCCAAGTGGGCCGCCCACCGAAAAGAGCTGTGCCTTGCTTCTGCCTGCAGCGTCGAATCGATGAAAGCCCAGCTCATCGGCCAGTTGACCATTGATGACATTCCACGCCTCCTGGGCCGGATAACCAGGGAGGACGGCCATCAGCCCTCTTCCCCGACCAACTTCTGATACCCCTGCTTGATGACCTGTGCAATCATCGGCCGCCGAGCAACCAGGAAGCTCTGGTAACTCATGTCCTGCCACCCCTCAGGCAAGGCGTGCCAGTGCATCATGTCCTTCAATTCCTCCGTATAGAACCGCGCAGCATACTTCGGCCAATACTCCTTGGGCGGAATATCAGAGATGGCGATGTTGTCGTCCCACTCTACGAGCGCGTAGTTGGCAATCTGGTTGGTATCGCGAAGCTCTTTGACGTCAATCTTGTGCAGGTGGCGCTTCGGAAAGAGGTGGTGACGCTCCAACGGTCTTTTGTTGCCAATGGCCGGCGGGTCGAGCAGGTCGGCGACTTTGCCTTTGGAAAACAGCGCCTTTGCCTCGCACAGTACCAGTGCAGCGTAATAGGCAAACAGGCTGGGGCCTCGACTTGCCGAGGTGGACAGTTCCAGTGGCAGGGTCTTGGCCCAATAGTCATCGGTCAAGGTCGCTAGTTCGATGTCCCTCAGCGCTTTCACGAAGGCAGCGGGGTCGCTACCTTCAGGCAGCAGTTTGAGGTCTGTCTCGTAACGCGACTCTGGAGAGCTGGTATAGCGGCCAGTCAGCAAGGACATGAAGAGCCATCGGGCCACTGCTTGTTTGAGCGCAAATGGCTCCACACTAAACTCGGTGCGGCCGATAAGATAGAGCTGGTAGGCGAAAAGGAGAGCTCCCTCCGAGCTTACGTAGCGTAAGTTCCGATAGCCCGCCGCGCGCACGACGTTCAGAAAATCCGCCCAATAGGTCAGGTTCAGTACTTTTGCCTGCGCTGCTTTCAGACGTTCGAACTGCTCTGCGCGTCGCATCTGGCAGAACTCCCCCGTTCGTAAGTCCTTACCACGCAGAATCGAATACACGTGCTCGAGTCGTCCGCGCCGGAAGGCCACCCCAACATCTACCCGCAGCAACTGGTCGGGTTCAGGCTGAAAGATGGGGTTAAGCGGGCTAGGCCCATTACCTGCAAGCGGCTTGCGGGTAGCCACGCTAAAACGCTCAAGGTCGGTACGCCCTTCATCCCAATGCACCGACATCAGGGTGAGGATAAAGTCCGACTGATTCAGCTTCTTTCCCTCGCTATTGATACGCACGAAGACATCGGCCACCTGCTCCTCGTTTGCGGTCTGGGTGAGCTCTAACGTCACGAATGGAAAATTGATAAGTCCAGCGAGACGACCAATGGACTTTGCAATCAATTTTTCGTCGTCCTTGGTGACCTCTTTTGTCTGCCGCAACCTGTCGAGATACACCGAAATTGTCTCGTACGTGTCTTTAAGGAAGATTTCTGATATATCGGGAATGAACTCCGGTTGCTTGCTGGTGGTGGCATCCGGCACCACGAACTCACCGTTCAGCGGATTGAAGGCAATCCGAATGTACTCGTGCTTGAAGTTGTCACGTAGCACAGGTTCGTTCATCACTACCGCGTACAGGGACGTAAGACGCTGCTGGCCGTCGACGATGAGCAACGATGAAGATTTCTGCTTCTCGCCTTGGCCTATACCCTTGGTTCCTACCTCGTCCGCCCCAGTCTGCCAGAACAAGAAGTATCCAACTGGGTAGCCTTTGTACATCGAGTCGAACAGGTCGCGTACTTTGGCATTCGGCCACACGAATGGGCGCTGGATGTCCGGCAGACCAATGACTCCAAGTTTGATTTGGCTCAGTAGCACTCCGAGCGTGTAATTCACTTCTTTAAACAGGCGTTCGTTCATCCGCTTATGGTCTCCATTTCACGGTCATCTAGCGCGGGCTAGCTGGTCTTAGTCTTCTTCGTCGAACCCGCAACCCAGCTGCCCCACTCAGAAATACGGTCGCTAACCTCATACACCAGAACCGCACTTTACGATTAAAGTTGTATATTCATATCAAAGCAGCGGCGGGTTCCTGCACACTCAAGCGTTCGTGCTCCAAGCGCCCCTGCTCCAGCCTGTCCCACGCCTCCAGCACCAACCTCCGCGTGCGGTACTCCCCTAACTCGCGCATCTCGCTCTTCTTTAGAGCGCGGAAGGTCTCGGAGGGGTAGTCCTCACCCATCACGTCCGCAGGGTCGAGGATGTAGCGGAGTTCGTTGCGGGTCAGACCATAGAGGCGGGCGTAGTAGGCGTCGAGTTCGGCGCGCAGTTGGGCACGTCGTTCCGGGTTCCACGGGAAGGGTGGGCCGTTGTAGCCGAGGTCTTCGGCCCAAGCCTTCAGGTCGTGGGCGGTGTAGGTAAGTTCCAGAACTCGAGGCACGATGAAATCAAGGTCGGACTCAAGATAGTCAGTGGGTGCTAGCAAAGGAAGCTGCTTCATTGTGAAGTACTTTAAATGTAGGCCGCCAACCTTTTGTCTTGCGATGAAGTCACACACCAACGTGCAAAGATTGGCCAGCAAGCCTGCACATTGCCTCCCTTCTGCTTTGGGAAGCATTAGCAAAAACCCATCGTTCACCGCAGCGCGTGGAATCACTGTGGCAGTTAGTGTACGCACGCTGGCACGCGCGTCTGTAACATCCCGCCAACCGAGAAGCCACTTAGCAGGCCACTCCTTTTCGGCCAGAACACGTCCTACTTCGTTTTCATCAACCCAATAGAATGGAAGCGTGAAATAACTTGTATCCCGCAACCGGTCTTCTGGAACCGTTGGCAAGACGTGAGCCCGCTGCCCCTCTGGCGAATCGCGGAAATCTCCATGCCGATGGTTGTACTGGTGAATCAACTTCGCCTCATACAGAGGCAGATAATTCTGAACTCCTCGCACGAAGCGATTTCCACCTAGGGTATACCCCTCATGCTCCATCTGGGCCCTAGTTTTGAACAAATGGGAGTCATTGGCCATGTCAAACATGCGCAGGAACGAGATTCCCCACGGATTATTACTGCAATTACCTTCATCCCCGTCCCGCATTAAGACCGGAACTCGAGAATAAATCTTCTTAGTAACTTCCGCGTCTCGTCGGGAGCGGAAAATCGGACAGGTCTTAGTATTCGGGTTAACAAGGAAGATGTCTGTAGGCGACAAGGTAAATACCCGGTTATCGTCGACCAGCTCCACAAGTTTCTTGCCCTGAAAGAGGAAGCGCGCCTCCTTGACCTTCAACGCTGCGCCCACGATTGTTGTAAGCGCGAAACGCAGCATATGGCCTTGCCCTGCGCCGGGGAAGTAACCCTCGTTTTCGAATTCGAAAAAGCTGTCCAGTGCCTGCTTGCTAATCAGCGCACCGAAGAAATCCTTTGTGGTGTTGTCAGTCGCCAGGCCTGACGGCGCAATAAAACCTGCCCTGCCGGTCGGAGCAACAATTTGACTAAAAGTCTCTGCAAATAGTGCGTAGGTATTCACATCACCCACGCCAGTTAGGGGATAGCGCCCGGCATCATGGGCGAATAGACTGGCCGCCTCGGCATTACGCCGCACATTAAGAAACTCCGCGTACAGCGCTTGTTCGGCCGCATTTGGTGGCACCAGCCCTTGTTGGGACTCCACCTCCGGATACATAGTATGCAGCAACATACCCTCGGCCAGCAAATCGATGCGCTGCCTTCGTTCAGCCTTGTGCTGGGCTTCAGCGACTAGCGGGCTACGGGTGGCAAAGAACTCTTCTTCCTGCAACTTGATGCGCTCCCACGGCGGATTACCCAACAACACATCGAAGCCACCCTTGGCCTTTACCAGCGGAAACGCCTGCCACCAGTGGAAGGCCTGCGAAGCTCGAGCTGCTTCATGGGCCGAATCCGCAATACCGGGACGCGGGCTGTCGTCATTCAGCACGAGCCACAGGTCTTGGCTGGTCGGCACGCGGGCTTCCGTCTCCACCGTCTTAGGCAGCGCGAAGGCGGCCACGAAGATGTCCGCCGCCAGGCGTGCCTTCGAGGCGGCAATGGTCCCTTCCAGCGCAGCATAAGCGGCGCGCTTAGCTTGCAGCGCATTCAGGGTGTCGTCCGGCAGAGCCTCGAAGGCAGCGGCATTAACGCCATTGCCCAGGTCGAGGCTCAGCATCTGGCGGGATTTTTCCCTCGCCTTGCCAATGGCCTTAAGCGCGTCGCGATTCGCCTTCTTGGTGCGCTTGACCACTTCCTTGTCGTCGCCAGAGAGCCCATTGAAGGCCTTGTCCGGAATGCCGTCCTGCAGGATGGACTCATCCAGCACGCCGAGCAGCGCATCACCACAACGTAGGTGGGCATCGAGGAAAGTGAGCGGCCGGTCCGGCGTGTAAGCTTCCAGCCACAGCGCGGTGCGCGCGAGCTCCACAGCCATCTGGTTCTTGTCCACGCCATAGATGCAGTGCGCCACCACGTCACGCAAGGCGTGGCGGAAATCGTCTCCGGTGGGGTTACCTTCCGGGGCTCTCAGCAGGGCTACCTCGTCGGCGATTCGGCGGGCGGCAGCAAGCAGGAAGTGGCCGGAGCCGCAGGCGGGGTCGCACACTGTCAACTCAAGCAGTGCCTTAACCGGCTCCCGCGGATTGTCGGCGAGAGTCCGGGCGATTACCGGCTCCAGGGTGCTCTTGATGAGCTCCTGCACCAGACTGTCCGGGGTGTAGTAGGAGCCGGTGAGCTTGCGGACGTTACCTTTCGTGCTGCCTTCTTCTTCGTCGCCGATGAAGCCAAACTTGCGCGCGCCGCCGGTCAGGCTGACTTGAGGCACCAGTTCTAGCAGGCTCTCGTACACGCTACCGAGTTCTTCGGAGTCCATGTCGCGATAGTTCACACGCGAGAGCGCCGCGCCATTGCGAAAGAAACACAGGCTGAAGAGCGCAGACAACAGGGCTTGGTTTTCGAGACAAGCAGCATCGATTTCCGGGCACTGTCCAGCATCAAACAGGCCACCGAGGGCCGGTAAGCCAAGCGCGGGCTGGCCACGACCAAGACCGTCGATGGTGATGGTGAGCACCTGCCATAGGTCGGCGTGCCGGTCATAGCTGCGACGACGGGCGGCCAGCTGGCGCAGGCGGTTGAGGCTGTAACCGGAGAGATAGCGCTCGCGGACTTCCGACGCAGCATCGGGCACGAAGACGAGTTCGCGGTCTTCGATGGTGGCAAGGAAGATGAAGCGGTAGATGAGGCGCAGCAGTTGTTCGAAGTAGGCCTGGATGCTGAGTTCGCCCGCTTCGATGCGCCGGCGTAGCTCGGTGTTATCCTTGTGGGCGAGAAAGCCAGTGCCGAGCGCACGCAGCGCTTCGGTTACCCCTACACGCAGCCGGTTACGGGCCCGGATGCCGTCTTCCTGCGCGGTGTTGCGCCAGCGTTCCAACGCGCAGTCGACTGGTTCAGCACCAACCTTGCCGAATCGGCTGGCGTGGGCAAGCAGCCACAGCGCGGAGAAGTCTGGATAGAGGCCTTCGTTGAAGATGGCTTCCAGGTCAGCCTCGATGTAGGCCGGCCGGGTTAGACTAGGGTTGTCGCGCAGGATGCGCAGCTTGAGACCGTTGCTCACCAATGCCCACAGGCAGCTGTCGTTAGCGTTGAGGTATTCCTGCGTGAGTAGGAAGGGCGACCGGCGGTGCACACCGTCACCATGGCGGGTGCTGGGCTTGTCCAGCTCCTGCTTGTGGGCGGCGAAGACTAGAGGCACCCTGCCATCGCCCGCAGCAAAGCCTATTGGAAAGATGCGCTCATCGAGGGTAACTTGTCCCACTGCACGCATATCTACAAAACCCAACACCTGGCGGCAGAAGGGTTCGAGGAAGTCCCGAACCGTCACCGCGTGGCTGTCAACGTCGGCACGCTCCCGTCTAGCGGAAAAGTCCTGCCACAGATTCTGGGCAATCTTCCAGTAGCGTCCGATTTCGTCGCGCAGCCTGAGGCCGCGGGGAATGTCATAGTCGGTCTCGGACTGCTCGGTGGCGTTGAGGTGTGCGACCTTGTTGAGGAAGTCTGGTGCCAACAGCGCCCCTTTGATGGACAGAGCGGCAAAGGCGAGTTCGTGGTTGTTACGGCGAGCCATGTTCTTTTCAGTTCCTGTTTGCTGGCGTCAAGCTGGGATGAGAACGAAGACACCAATGATGTCCACCGGCAGACTAGGCGTGACGCGGTATTCGCCGCGTGCATCGGACGCCACCCGTACGCGGCGGTGGTCTTCCAGCAGCTGTTGGGCACGAGCACGAGCGAGCGCTTCCAGCGTGGGCTGAAGCTCGGGTAGTTGTGCCAGCGCACGCTGGATATGCTGGTCACGCAGCGGCGGTGGCATATTGCGGGCAGGCTCGGCGGCCATCAGCGAGCGGGCGGCTGCTTCTGCCAGCGGGGTAGATTCACTGCCTGCTTCCAGCCCGACGGTAAGCGTTTCCTCGCACATCAGCAGGTGAGATTGTCCCCGCTGGCTAACGGTGAGCTGGTGACGCAGGCGGACGAGCAAAACGCTGGTGCGCGTTTCGACTGCAGATGTGAAGATGGCTCCCGCACGGGCGACCGCATCGAGTGCGACGTCAGCCTCGACGGGGGCGTCATCCAGGGCAGTTTCGAGCAGGAAGTCCGCCAATACGGAGACGAGCGGATGAGTGCGATGGATGAACTGCGGACCGGGCTCAGGCGGCTGATGGAAATCGATGCGTAGCGTACCGACCAGACCCTCGCCTTCCAAGCGTTCGCGCACAGCTGACGGCAGGCTGGATGCATGAAATTTCCAGTGACTTGCACCGGCTTTGGTCGTTTCCTCAAGGGGGGCGCCAAGCTGCTGGGCAGCACGTTTCACGAAACGCTCCACGTCCCCCTCACCACCGAGCACGGCTAGACTCTTCTGCCACTCGGGCAGCACATCCTCGGGCTTGAGGCGACGCTGGGCGAACAAAGTATGATTCTTTGCTGCCTTTTCGCGGGCCGAGGTCCACACGGTATCAATGGACTGCTCCGGGTCGCCAAAATCGAGCCCCAGCTGCGGCATTCGGGCGGTCGTCGTACCCTTACGCAACAGCACCGCGCCGACCAGCGCTTGGGTAAGCTTTCCTTCATCGTCGGGCATAGGTACCAATACGCCGAGCTCCTTGCGGATGCTCTCTGCCTTGCGCAGGATGACCTGCAGCACGGCGCCGTCCACGGGGTTATCCTGACCGTAGAGCATGGTGGTGCGCACTTCACGCGCCTTCTGGCCGAAGCGGTCAACACGGCCTTCTCGCTGCTCATGGCGGGTGGGGTTCCACGACAAAGCGTAGTGCACCACGGCAGTGAAGAGGGTGTGCAAGTTAATGCCTTAGGATAAACAGTCGGTCGCAACCAGGATGCGCTGCTCGGCTTCACCCATCGCTTCGACGGCGGCTTCCCGTTCGGCTGGTGCAAACTCGCCCGTTACCGGTGTTACCTGATGGTTACGGAAGATAGCGCGCAGATTCTCGGCCACGTAGTGCGCAGTTGCGATGTAGCGGCAGAAGACCACCGGCTGGAACCCGGCATCGGTGAGTTCTTTGAGGTGGTCAATGAGCTTCTTGAGCTTAGGGTCCTTGGACGGGCCGGCCAGTGCCCTGGCACGCTCAATCAACTCGGTGAGACGGACTCCGTCTTCAATGCGTGCTGCCGGTTCAATGTCCTGAGTCGAGAGGTCGTCTTCCACGCCGTCGAGCACCCGCTCTCTGCCCTGCTCCTCCGCCTCTTCCAGCGTGAGTTCGACTTCAACCGCACCCACCTCGCCAGTTGGCGCGGCACCTTGCAGCCGCGTTCGCAGGGCATTGACGGCCGCGGCCGGCGACGAGGAAATGCAGCGCAACAGGGCGAGTGCCGCCCACCAGCTCATGCGTTGTTGCAGCAGTCCCTTGCCTTCTGCACGTTCGACGAGGTCGCGAGCGTAATCCAGCACTGCATCGAAGAGTAGTCCCCACTCACCGGTGAGCTCATAAGTAATTTCTGCGGAGAGCCGGTCTGGGAATACGTTGCGGTCCTTCCATTCTTCGATATCCGGACGGCGCCGCTGCACGAAATGGTTGGCGAGTTGCTCGCGAAGCGAACGGCGAGCATTCGAAGGGATGTCCTTCAGCTCGCGGAACTGGGGATGCAGGAGGCCCAGCAGGTTATAGAACGCTTCCTCATCTCCCGAGTGCGGGGTGGCAGTGAGCAGCACCATGTGACGCGACACGTCTTCCGCCAGCCCCTTGAGCAAGGTGTAGCGCTTTTGCTTGCCCTGGCCGCTGAACGTGCAGGTGTGGGCTTCATCAACAATGACGCACTCTGGGCAGGCACGTTGAAACTCGTCGCGGCGGCGGTCAGACTTGATGTAGTCCAGGCTGACCACGGTGAACGGATAGGCCTCGAACACCGACTGGTTGGCGGGCAAGCCTCGCTCCAGACGATTTGCGGTGGTGTTGCGCACTACCACCGCGTTGATGTGGAAGCGTTCCTTCAGTTCGCGCTGCCACTGCTCGCACAGATGCGGCGGACACAGCACGGCCATGCGGCTAATTTCGCCGCGGTCGAAGAGCTCACGAACAATGAGGGCTGCTTCGATGGTCTTGCCGATACCCACGTCGTCCGCAATCAGCAGCCGTACCACATCCTGCTTGAGCGCCATCAGCAAGGGAACAAGCTGATAGGCGCGCGGCGAAACGGCGATATTGCCGAAACTGCGGAATGGGCCGGCGCCGGTACGCAGCTTGAGTTGCAGCGCATCGCGCAGCAGTTGGCCGGCAGCGAAGTTGGATGCCTGCTCGGCTGTGGGCCAGGGAAATGTCGCCGCCCCTACCGGACCGGGTTCAATGGGCAAATAGATGAGGGTGGCGTCATCGTCGGTGGCGCCGAGCGGGCGAAGATGCAGGGTGTCGCTTGAGGACTGAGGAAGAACAATCCACTCGCGTCCACGAGCGGAGACGAGGGAGCCAGGTTGAAAAGAAGTTTGAACGGTCATGTTCAGGTGTTTCCAGTTCCGAAAAGGCCGGCATGGGCCCTAAAAACCTCGGGCCAGAGGTGGGTTTCGTTGGTGAAGCGGACCACGTAGTAGCCAGCAGCTTCCAAACACGTATTGATGGTTGCATCCCGCTCGGCTTGAGAGTCAGCTTCATGATGCGGGCCGTCGATAAAGACCGCGGCCTTCCAGTCCTCGTAGAAGTAATCCGCCGAGGCCTGGCAGCGCTCGATAGTCTGCTGACCCTTGTCGGGCAGCCGGAAGCCGTGCTCGCGCACATAGGCTAACCAGTCTTGTTCCAACGTGCTACCGGAGACCCGTTCGAGCTCCCCTAGTTGCTCCTCGGCGGTACGTCCAAAGCTCCCGGCCTCGCCCCTAGCACGCGACAGCTGGCAGAGGATGTCTAGCACCTTGCCTTCGTTGTCCGCATCCTGCCGGTCGATATTCGCGTGGTCAGGTTGGTTGTAGTAGGAGAGCAAGCAGCGGTAGCAGCCGGCCTCGCAGATGGGCCGGCCATCGGCGTCGAGCTCCTCTTCTAACTGCTTGTGGTCCCAAATGCGTGACTCAGGCCGCTCGAAGTGCATGATGGCGAGCGCTTCGCCGGCAACCTTTGCCAGCGCACTTGGTTCGGTGGCCAGACGGGTCAGCACACCCGCCCCGCCTTCGGCGGACTCGTAAAATAGGATGGAGCGCCGCAGGTCGGCCTTGGGCAGAGGTTCGGCCATCATCTCACTTTCTTCGAGCTGATAAATGGCTTCGATGCCGCGCTTAAGCGCGTATTGCAGCGTCGCCATCGTCTTGATGTCGAGCTCTTCGAGCGGCCGGATAATGAGCACGTTGCGGCGGTCTTCCACGTAGGGAACAATACGCTGTGGTGGGGTCTTGTCGGGCGGTGCGTCAGGGCCGGCCTCACCCGCTTCCTCCGCGCCACCGACCCAGTGCCCGGTCACCGGGTTAATCATGAAGCCGAGGAGGCTCTTCTCCTTGCGACGGCGCCAGCCTAAGTTCATGCGCCATACGGTCGCTGCCGGACCGTACTGGAGTTCCAGCACCGGAGTGTCGCCTTCCTTCATGACAGCGTGCATCACCTGCAGACGTGCATCCTGCTCGCCGAACTGAATGGTGGTCTGCATATCGTAGCCCTGGCGGGTGCGCTCCTCCTCGTTGGCGGTGATGCGCTCGGCACGTTTGGTTGAGACGTTCTCGATGCGGTACAGATTATGCACCGCCACCGCGTCGGCCAATGAGGCATTGCACGACACACACCGGTCAGCGTCGCGCTGGTTGCGGAAGTGGCCGTAGCCACAGGCGGGGCATACTCGGGCCACTTCAGTGCTGAGCTTGGCTCCAACCGAGACCTGGTCCTCGGCACCAACCGAGAGCATGGCGCGCACGACCCGATACTGACTACCCTCGTGGTAGATGAGGCTGTAGGGGCCGAACTCGGACAAGGCGAGGAAGCGCGGACGCGAGAGGAAGTTCTCCCTACCAATCTTGCCTTTTCGCGCCGGGATATAAGCCATCAACGGAAGACGCGGGAAGTTGTAGCCCGGCAGGAAGCCTTGGCTAGCAAGATAGCGGTAGGTGTAGAAGTCCGAGTTGGCCGAACCTGATTCCTGCAGCAACAGGGTCTGCTGACGGAAGGCTTCATCGTGGCGTTGTTTTGCGTCACGCCGGTCGCGTTCGCTGGCCGCCGGGTTGTTCATCACCTTCTGGTTGATTTCCATCTGCCTCTTCGTTGCGGCAAAAAGGTCGCGCCAGCGGTCAAGTGCACGGTCAAAGGATTGGAAGGAACGGCTGAAGACTTCGTCAGCAAAGGTCGGCGTGTGCCACGGTGCCTTCTCCTCGGTGAGCTCGCCTTTGAGCATGCCTAGGACACGAAGCCCACGCTCATGCGCGCGCTTCTGCGGGGCGTCCGCATCCATCTGTTGCCGGTAGTCGTCCGTCAGCGGCGCGGTGAGGTCGTTCATGTCTAGAAGACCGCGCACGCTGTTGTCGAGCTTCTTGCCGGTTTCGGCGAGCCAGATGGCGTGCAAATGGCTCTGAATGAGTTCACGGTTGGCCAGGTCAAGCGTGGGTGGGTTGACCTGCCCATGTACCATTCGCACCGGGTCACGGAAAAAATACTGGTCGTGGGGCGATTGAGCGGCGCAATAAGTAATGACCAGCGCAGGTTGCCCTGCGCGCCCTGCCCGGCCGCTACGCTGGGCGTAGTTAGCCGGAGTGGGCGGGACATTGCGCATGTAAACGGTGTTGAGCGACGAGATGTCGACGCCCAGCTCCATGGTCGGCGAGCAGAACAGTACCGGCAGCCATTCCAGCGGCTCGCCATGAGTAGCCTGCCAATCATCGCGGTCCTTCTGAGTGAAGCGAAAGCGAGCCTCGCGCTCCAGCCGTTCGTCCTGCTCCACCTGGGCGGTGTGTTCGCGTGCTTCAAAATCGAACAGACGATGCACTGGGTCGGCAAGCATGCCGGCAATGTTGCTGTACAAATTGCGGAAGAAGACGTTGTCGTCCGCGCGCTTCTTGCTCTTGCCCTCGCCGAGCGTCCACAAGAGACCCGTGCCATTGAGCTGGTAGCCGGTGATGCCAAACTCGGTTTCCTCGGATACCACCAGCCCATATGACTTGGCGGCCTTCAGCAGTGCCTTGATGACATCCTCGCACTGGTCGTCTTTTAGCTTAGCGATATGCGGATTGTCCCTTTCGTCCGTTTCGCGCCAAGTGCTGACGCGCTTCAGTTCCCGGCCGAGCTTCGAGCGAGCACTACCAGATACGAGGTACTCCACGTTCCTCCGGTCTTCGTCGCGGGGCTTGGCACCAACGATAAACCAGTTTGACGAGATGGGATTCTCGTCCTCAGAAAAACCCCATGGCTCACGCAAGTTGGCATAGCTGGAGGTCTTGAGACGGTCCAGTTCGCTGCGGTCGAGGTAACGCGAGGCAATACACAGCCCTTGGCGCATCGCATCGAATAGCATGACGAGGAGCCGTTTCCGGACTTCGGGCGAAGCTGACAGTAGCGCCATCGGTGCTTCCGACCATTCTCCCGCGTCAGCGGCCAAGTCTTCAAGGTCCTGATACTCGATGTGTACCAAGCCCAGCTGTTCGAGGTTGGGGTTATTGAAGCGCCAACCTCGGCGCAAGTCGAAATACACCCGGTAGCCAAGTATGGTGCGCATGATGTCCTGCACCTGGCGTCGGGCGTTCCCCTTGATGTCGGGCTCTTGCATGTACTCGGCACGGACACCCGGGTCGTCGCGGTCAAAGCCGAGCGCCTTAAATACGGCGTCAGCGACTTCACCCTCTGTCAATCTGCCGCCTGCTTTTTGGACTGCCGCAAAGAGCGCAGCCCGCTGCAGCAATACCTGCAAAAAGTCATTGAAGTGGCCGACCTGCAGAGCGGCATCCTGGCGGTTGTCGGTGAAGCCGAGCACCTTCTTGGCTTCTTCCTTGAGGTGTTCGTCTTCCTCGTAGAGATAGCGTAGTGCCGATAGGGTGAGCATAGTGGTCGCCGAGCTCCGCCCCTCGCCTGACAAACCGGTAAGGCGCAGGGATTCCTTGCCTGCAGTTGGATGCACGACTCCACAGCGCAAGCAAAAGCCGAAGTTACCCGGGATATACCAACCGGTCGTGCCACTGCAGGTATGGCGCCCTTCGGCATCGACCCGGGCATGATGCGGCTGGCGCTTCTTGTAGTTCGAGCGCAGTTTCAGGTCGCCATCTTTTGTGGGTTCCAGCCAGGTCTCGGGATAACGGTCGAGCGTGTCGCTCCAAACGCCTGCAGTGTCCGGCATGAAGTAGCCGTTCTTGACGTCTTCGTCCTCGTGGCTACGCTCCTCAATGTTGCGCGGGTTGAACACCCGGCCGCTTGAGCTATTCTCGTCCCAGACTGGAACGTATTCTTGTCCACACTCGCGGCAGAAGTGCAGCGCGTAAAGCCGACGCGCACGGTCACCTGGGACGAATTGACTGCCTTCGAGCGTGAGGTAACGCCGCCCTGCGGGCTCAAGAGTGCCGTACACCTTACTGCCACCGGAGATGAACTGGTGCAGCTTGAAGGCGAAGAGACTGCGCCCACCCTCAGAGGGCGGTTTATCAGTCGTGCGGTAAGCGAGCAGCAGGAAGTCTGCCAACACTGCCCTGGCAAGGTCTATATCGACACCTGCATCCGCAGCCAGTTGTGCGGCAGCTGCATCGAGGGTGATGGGCCGCGCACGACGCCATTTTCCCTCGTCACGGGTTAGCCCCAGCGTGAGTTCTACCCAGACTGCAAGCGGGTGTCCGACGAGCTCGGTGTACTCGGCGGATTCTGGCACCCCAGCACAGATAGAGTCTGCAAGTTGAGGCCGAATGTGTTCAACCAAGAGATGCTCGGGCGTAACGCGCTGCAGGGTTTCGGTGATGACACTGGCTGCCGTGATACGAGTGCCAAAGAGCCGGCTGGCCACCTCGGCTACCTTCTCGTTCTTGGCCTGCTCGGTACCTTCAGTAGCCATTGTGGCAGAAGTTCCGATGCACTGGAGGTTATCGGAAAGTGCCTCGCGCACCCGTCGCACGAGCAATGCGACATCGGCACCCTGCCGGCCACGGTAAGTATGAAGCTCGTCAAGCACCAGGAATCTCAGCCCTTTGGCATTGCGGATGACCGCCTTATCCTTGTCGTCCTGCCGGGTCATGAGCAGTTCGAGCATCATGAAATTGGTAAGCAGGATATCCGGCGGATTCGCCGCCAGACGCTGGCGCTCTTCGTCACTCTCTTGGCCGGTATAGCGGCCGTAGGTCACCGGCGGATGGTCGCCGTAGTCCCCCAGGAATTTGCCGAGTTCTTCAAGTTGGCTGTTAGCGAGCGCGTTCATCGGATAGATGACAATGGCTCGTGTGCGCGCAGTGGGGTCAGCTGCCTTGGCCTTTAGAATGGCATCGACGACAGGGATGAAATAGGCCAGCGACTTACCGGAACCCGTGCCGGTCGTTAGGACGTAGCTCTCGCCGCTCTGTGCGAATCCGATGGCCTCTTGCTGGTGCTTGAAGAGGGTAAGCGATACGCCCGTGCTGGAAGCCGACTTAGCGGCACGGAAGATACACCCACACTCTGGATGAAGTGCGCCCGCAGCGACCAAAGCATCGACCGTACCGCCCGTCTTAAAGTTGGGATTGACCTGGACAAGCGGTGCTGGCCAATAGCGTCCCGAGTTGTAGGCGTCGTCTACAAAGCGCTTAATGTCCTCAGCGTGGATACGAGTAAAGCTGCGGGTGAAGGCCTCATAGTCAGAGACAAGCTTTTCTCGAAATTCAAAGACGTCCATACTTCACTCCACTTTGCTCTGGCGGGCTTGCGCCTGTTACCTGACACCCGTTGTTGCCCCATATAAACGGCCTTGCGCTAAACGCTAATTATGACTGGTCTCTGATACTTTTTGGAAAAAGTGTTGCCGAAAAAGAAGCGGCTTGCTGCGACGCAGCTGGCCGTTGGGGCCTGCTTGCATAAGGACGGGGCCGCAGTCACGCAGGGTAAACTCCCGGTGTAAAACCCTCTGCAAAAGCCCGAACAATAGAGCGCGGCGTGAGCACTTTCATGACTGCCTCAAGCCAAATTGATGCCGTGCGCCATATCACCGAACGACCACGGCAGGTAACCAAGGGTAGCAACAAAGTAAGCAATGCTCTCATGTTCACACATTGAGCTAAAGAGCAGCTCGACCAGCATCGCTTCAAACGTTACTTTCCTGCACGAGAAATGCGCGCTCGGCACGAAGAACTTTATCCACTTCCTCCATCTCTAGCGACATAGGATGTTGGTCCGGCACGTTTGCCCTTATCCAAGCATTCTTCTACTGCAAGTGCTTGGTATATTGGCAAGTCGGTTGGGCGACGACGTCAGTATATGGGTGCCCTGAATGGGCTGGCTTGTGCGAAAATATGATTTCTAGTTAACACAATGGACATAAATTAGGCAATGGGAAGTCAATCATGAAATATTGGGTTGTTGGCGCCATGTGGGGTGGCAAAGACGATGTCCTCCCTCAATTTATTAAAAGGGGCTATTGGTATTGCTGGGATGTCAACACAACCATGCAGACGGCAATGCACAAGGGAACTCAGTCTCGGTTCAACAAGAGCGATTTCGCGCAATCGCACCAGGTGACCGCATTGCAGTCAAGAAAATGCTCGGACAAGGCTCTGAACCGCCCCGGCTTTTGTGGAGGCCGGTTAGTGTGAGTCAGGCCGGGACAGCCTGACTGCTCAACTGCTTGTAATAGTTTGCCTCAGCTTCAGCCGGCGGTATATAGCCGAGCGGCTCCAGCAAGCGGTGGTGGTTGAACCAGGAAACCCATTCCAGCGTGGCCAGTTCGACAGCCTCACGCGTCTTCCAGGGAGCGCGGCGGTGGATCAGTTCAGCCTTGTAGAGCCCGTTGATGGTCTCGGCCAGGGCATTATCGTAACTGTCGCCTTTGCTACCCACAGACGGTTCGATGCCGGCTTCGGCCAGGCGCTCACTGTACTTTATCGATACGTATTGCGAGCCCCTATCGCTATGGTGGACCAGCTCGTTCCGTTCGGGCTGACGTGCGTACAACGCCTGCTCCAGCGCATCGAGCACGAAATCCGTCCGCATCGAGCTGCTCACCCGCCAGCCGACGATGCGTCGGGCGAAGACGTCGATGACGAAGGCGACGTAGACGAAACCCTGCCAGGTCGAGACGTAGGGGTGAGTAGACCGAGGGAATTTCACCCACGGCCCCTCTCAGAACCGGACGTGAACCTCTCAGCTCATCCGGCTCCCATCATCCAGCCGATGGGACATATCCTGATTTCCAGTGCACGAATGCACTTTCAAACTGACGAGCAAGTCGCCCGAGAGCGCGCCCTGCTCGGGTTTTATGCCGAGCGAGGTGCTTGTACTTGCGCATCATCCAGCGCGTCAGGTAGCCATTCACATGCCGCCACACCGGTGACATGGCCGACTCATAGAATCGACCGTAATACTGTCGCCATCCCCGGAGTATCGGGTTGAACATGGCCGACAGATCGGCCAAGCTCTTGTCGCATTTGAGCTGAAGGTGCCACCCACGTATCGTCTGCCGCATTGCCTTGAGTGCGTCACGGCTGACGGCCGGTGCGAAGTTCACGTAGACCCGACCATACTTGTCGACCGCCTTGCGCGGCCGGAATGTATAACCGAGGAACGTGAACTGAACACATGGGTAGTCTCCGGCCCGATTGACATCCTTGCAGTACACGATCCGGGTTTTCTCTGGATGCAGTTCAAGTCCGCACTGCCGGAATCGCTCGTCGATCTTTGCCAAGGCGAACTTGGCCTGCGCCAGACTTCGGCAGTGGACGACACCGTCATCGGCGTAGCGACAAAAGCGCACGCTCGGCAGATGACGCCGTACCCAACTATCGAATGCATAGTGCAGAAACAGATTGGCAAGCAACGGACTGACGACGCCGCCCTGCGGGGTGCCGCGCGACCGCTTCACCAGCGATCCTTCCGGCGTCTGCATTGGCGCTTTCAGCCAACGCTCGATGTACAGAAGAACCCATGGCGTCTGGCAGTGTTTCCTTAACGCCTTCAGGAGCAGGTCATGGTCGATGTTATCGAAGAGTCCCTTGATGTCGAATTCGACCACCCAGTCGTACTGCCAGCTGCGCCGGCGGACGATGGCGATCGCATCGTGTGCCGAACGCCCGGGTCGATATCCGTACGAGTTCTCATGAAACATCGGGTCAATGACCGGCTCGAGCAAGCGCTTGACCACCGTTTGCGCCACCCTGTCCGCGACCGTCGGCACTCCGAGCATGCGCACCCCGCCAGACTTCTTCGGGATAGGCACGCCTTTGACGGGCGGCGGAAAATAGCTGCCGGAACACATGCGGTTCCAGAGCTTGTACAGGTTACCGCTCAGATGACTTTCGAACTGTTCCAGCGATTCGTGATCGATACCCGCTGATCCTCCATTCGCTTTGACATATTGATAGGCTTCCCAGACGAGCGCCTTGGGAATGTCGTACGGCTTGGTCATCGGGCCACGCTCCTCCCGCTGTCGCGGTTGGCGCAGTCCGATGCCGGGATGACGCAGCCCCTTCGCTCCACCGCCATTACAGCGGTCTCATCACTACTACGAGCTGCTCCGTCCCTTGGTGGCGCATCGCTACTTTCGGCCTTGCCTTTCGAGCTTGTGCCTTTCGCTTTGCATCGCCACCGAAGGTTCCCGCAGTTCGACGTAGGAGCCCGAACTAGGCTGACGCTGCCTCTATGCCGGACACCGCCTGGCCCGTAAGCAGGTAACGGCCAGGCTGATCGCGGGGCAACATCACTCCCCGGTTTTGATGTCGTCTGAGTACTTTCGACACTTGAACGGCAGTTCACGGTTGTTCGTCTTCCTAATCCATACCTGACGCCTTATGGCGCCTTTTCCATGACGCTCACGACAAGGGCTTTTGACCAATGCCGCTCATGGTGGTTTGCAACCTGCTCCTGCAAGCCGATTGCGAGGGGCCTACCCTCATCTCCTACGCCGCTTGCTGCGGCACACTAAAATCGCTGACCCACAGCTGGTTCGGCCGCTGCGCCTTGAACTGGCGGTTGACCCGGTCGAGCGGGCACGGCGCCTTCGCATCGGGAACTGTGGTGCGCACGACCTTGCCGCGCATGACGCCGCGCAGCCCGGCCTTGCGCATCAAGCGCTCCACCGTGCAACGGGCCACGTCAGTGCCCTCACGCCGCAGCTGGCGCCAGACCTTGTCAGCACCATAGACCTGCATGTTCGCCTTCCAGATCCGTTCGATGTCGACGCTCAGCACGTCGTCGCGCTGGACTCGCGCGCAACGCAACTCGGGATTGCGCTGCTGTGCGGCGTAGCGCCAGTAGCCAGACGGCGCGACCTGCATCACCCGGCAGATCGGCTCGACGCCGTAAGCATGGCGGTACTGGTCGATGAACTTCCTCACGGCTTGAAGCGGCGGTCGAGCTCCGCCTGGGCGAAAAACGCACTCGCCAGACGCAGGATCTCGTTTGCCTTGCGCAGCTCGCGCACTTCTCGCTCCAGCGCCTTGATGCGCTCTTCTTCAGCAGTAGTCGGGCCTGGACGCTGGCCGGTATCGCGCTCTTGCTGGCGTACCCAGCGGCGCAGAGTCTCTGGCGTGCAGCCTATCTTGGCCGCGATCGATGTGATGGCTGCCCACTGCGACTCGTACTCGCTGCCCGCTTCGCTAACCATGCGCACAGCGCGCTTGATGACTTCAGGGGAATACTTGGGTTGCTTCTTCATAGCTCCATTTTCTCAAAGAATGGAGCCTCTACAAAACCCGGGGCGATTCATTCGAGCAAACGAAAATATCTCCCGCAGACACCGTTTCACGTGTCCATCCACGTACCCTTGGGACCACGGCTTAACACTTGCATGGAGGCGGGCATCGATAAAGTTGTAGATGTCACGCGACGTCACTTCGTCAAACACAACGTCACCCTTGAACTCGACGAACCTTTGCCAAATCGACACTGCCATCGAGACGGGCTTTGGCCCGTTAACTGTCGGAGTTTTATACTTTACGAAAGACTCGACGATTGCCGAGAGTGGCTCACCTACCACTATCGGTGCCGGCACCGGGACCTCGACTTCGTCGCCGCGATTGCGCGCTACGATTAACTGCTGTGCTCGCTGCTCAACACGCGCAAACGCACGTACCAACTGCGGAAACAGCGGGTCCGTCACCGAGACGCTATGGCCCTGAATGTCACACCACTCGAGAACCGTGTCGACAACCGCACGCCACTCCTTAGAGCCCTTGCCTTGGCTGAGTATGCTGCGCATCTGGGCATCGGTTGTCTGGCTGAAAGCTTCGATGGCCTGAAGCTCTTCATCATTTAGCCCATCGTCAGACCACCGCTCATCGTCATCTGAGAACACCCAGGAATGCAGGCGGCTTGCGGTGACTTGGTCTATCAATGCCTGTGATAGAACTACCGGTTTCGGTTGTCGTTCCAACAACTGGTCTTCCAGGGCGCGCCATTCTTCCAGTTTCCGAGCAACCATTTCAGCGCCGATGACGTTCGCCCGCCTCAGGTCCGCGGTGCCAGTAGATTTCCGATATTCGGCTTTGGGGAGTAAATGCTGGATGGCCCGTGGGGCAGTCATCCGAACGTAGAAATTCTTGCTGCGGCCGTCTTCACGGCGCTCAAGGTACTTGATTGGCACGAGGCTCGTTTCCTTGGTTTTGTCACACCGTTTTGTCACACCATCCCCTTCGGAGACCGCCAAAACAGTGTATTTTAAGGGAAATCAAGCACTTAGAGTAAAGTGGCGGAAGCGGTGAGATTCGAACTCACGAACGGGTTCCCCCGTCGGCAGTTTTCAAGACTGCTGCCTTCAACCACTCGGCCACGCTTCCTGAGGAACCGGCATTATACATAAATCATCAAGGCCGGGGCAGGACAAATGCCCGGCTCAGCCGATCAGCAGCCAGTTCTCGCGCAGCCCGCGCTCGAACTCGTAGGCCGGCAGCGGCGCGCCGTACAGGTAGCCCTGCACCTCGTCGCAGCCCGCGTTGCGCAGGAATTCCAACTGGTCGAGCGTCTCCACGCCCTCGGCGATCACCCGGTGTCCCAGTTGCCGCGCCATGCTGATGATGGTCCCGGCGATCGCGCAGTCGCTCGGGTCGCTGGGGATACCTGTGGTGAACGAACGGTCGATCTTGAGCGTGTCGATCGGGAAGCGCTTCAGGTAGGACAGGCTGGAATACCCCGTGCCGAAGTCGTCCAGCGACAGGGCCACGCCCAGCGCGTTGATCCGGTCCATAATGCCGATCACCCGCTCGATGTCGTGCATCAGCGTGCTCTCCGTGATCTCGAGCTCCAGCCAGCACGGGTCCAGTCGGTAGCGCCGCAAGGTGTCCGCCAGGCGGGACGGCAGCGCCTGCGTGAACTCGCGCGCCGACACGTTCACCGCCAGCCGGAACGGCGGCAGCCCGGAGCGCTGCCACACCGCCGCCTGCGCGCAGGCCTGCTCCAGCACCCATTCGCCCACCTGCACTATCAGTCCTGTCGCCTCCGCCAGCGGGACGAACTCGGCCGGCGACACCACGCCGCGCTGCGGATGCATCCAGCGCACCAGCGCCTCGGCTCCCACGATGCGCCCGCTGCCGATCTCGAACTTCGGCTGGTAATGCAGCAGCAATTCCCCATTGCCCAGCGCGTGCCGCAGGCCGGACTCGATGCGCATGCGCTCCTGCATGCCCTGGTTCATGTCAAGGCTGTAGAAGGCCACGTTCTGGTCCGGATTCGCCCCGCCCTGCTTGGCCCGCTCCATCGCGATGTCGGCCATGCGCAGCAGCGTCTCCGCGTCCTCGCCATCCTGCGGGAAAACGCTGATGCCGATGCTCGCCCCCAGGCGCAGGTCGTGCCCGCCGATCAGGAACGGCGCATCGAGCGCCGTCTGCAGCTTTTGCGCCACCGTCGTCGCCTCGAAATGCTGGCGGATATCGAACAGACCCACCGCGAACTCGTCGCCGGTCAGGTGGGCCACCACGTCCTCCTCGCGCAGCGCCCCGCGCAGCCGCTGCGCGACCTGGCGCAGCAGTTCGTCGCCGATGCGCCGGCCCAGCGTGTCGTTGATCAGCTTGAAGCGGTTCAGGTCCACGAACAGCACGCAGCCGGCGGACTCGTTGCGCTGGGCGACCATCAAGGCCTGGTCCACCAGGCGCGCGAACAGGGTGCGGTTGGGCAGCCCGGTCAGCTCGTCGTAGTAGGCCAGGTGGTGCAGGCGCTCCTCGGCCAGTTTGCGCTCGGTGATGTCGGTCAGGTAGGCGATCAGCCCGACCGGGCGCTCCGCCATGTCGCACAAGGGCGACAGCGACAGGCTGGCCCAGAAGATCTCGCCGGACTTCTTGCGGCGCCGCACTTCCATCATGCGCCCGCCCTGCTCGGCGAAGATGTCCGGGGAACCATCTTCCTCGTCCGCGTACAGGAACAGGATGTTGCGCCCGATCGCCTCCAGCGCCGAGTAGCCGAACAGCTGCTCGGCGCCCTTGTTCCAGCTGGTGATGTAGCCCATCTGGTCCATCGTCAGCACCGATTCGTGGATCTGGTCGAGGATCTGCGACTGGTGCGCGAGCTGGGCCTCGACCTGCGCGTAGGCGTGGGTCGAACGCTGGGCCAGCGAATGGACCTGCAGCAGCGTCGCGGTCAATCCGGCAAGGCTGGCCAGCTCGCGCCGCTGCTCGTCGTCCAGCGCCCCGCCGGATACCTCGTAGTAGCCGAAGGTCTCGGCGCCCGCGGCGACGACCTGGCGCACCGCGCCCGCCTCTCCCGCCGCTGCGGGCGGGGCGATGCCGGGCAGGAAGCGGCCATCGGCACCAAGGAGGGCGCCGGCGATCCGGCCCAGTTCGTCGGCTACCAAGGCGAGGCGGGAAGCCCCTCGTCGGTGCTGCTGCGCCACAACAACCT